>JACCDG010692368.1_pt1 | contig 71099 bp, 93 predicted proteins | sample 7442471 | NCBI WGS metagenome assembly JACCDG01 (sample SAMN15323444, study PRJNA562643) | freshwater metagenome | isolation source: river surface water | place: USA:Blue River Watershed | collected 2017-08-17 | reverse complement strand
GATTTTTTCAGCCGAAATCCTCGTGGGACCTTGTCTCACAACGGCTTCGAATCGGACAGACTGGTTGTCCGTGGTACTGGTGACAACGGCAGGTGGTTGGTGGCTTGGAGTTTTGAGAAGAGTGACGTCGAAGAACACGGGCATGATGATTTTTATGTAGTTGAAAGATCTGATGGTGTTAGGAATAAACAACTCGAAGATGCTATCGACGCAATCCAAGATCCGGCGATAAATAGATACTTCACGCGAGAATACGAATATTCTCTCGGATATGATTTAAGTGCTAATTCCATGGAGATGTCTTTATCTAAAGCTTCTAAATTAGCAGATGCTGGACGTATCCAACCAGAATTTGTTGATATATACAGAAAACATATACGAGCGATGCAGCAAAGAAACGATTCTGATGAGAAAGCATACTGGGAGAACGAACGAATGAAGAATGCTAACGGCGGAATGTCTGTAGAAGATATATCATTATGTATCACTGATGATCCGGACATAATAATCGAGAGCAAACTGAACATCGCAGAATCTTCGATCAGAAATTCAAGCGGTAGTGTCGAGATAGAGATAGAGGAGTTCGAATCTCCAGAATATTTCGGCGATCTGATGTTTCATATAATCGCTACAGTGGATTATACTGTATACCCAGGTGAAGAAATGGTTCGTTATTATCCAGATGGCAGTGGTAATCCAGGAAGCCCACCGGAAGCTGATTGGCACATAACGAATTTGCAATCTGTTGAAGCATACGATTCGCTTGGCGATCAGGTGGCTTTTGAACTATCTGACATCAACAAGCAGAAATTGGTCGAAGCCATCACCAATAATTTGAGTGATACCATAGAAGAACGTGTATTTGAACACGCTAGTGATTCATATGACGATTCATATGAGAATGATTGATATTGTTTCGACAGTTGTGAAACTATAAACGATGTTATCACATGGCTCTGGTAAGAGTGTCTTGTTTATCATTACAGACCAGCAGAGATATGATGCTGTCGGATACAAATCGAGTTTCCTAAAAACACCAAACATAGATAAATTGTCATCTGAATCTATAACCTTCGATAGAGTTTACGTTCAGAGTCCTCAATGTCAACCAAGTAGAGCCTCAATATTCACAGGAAGATATCCAACAGCACACAAAGTGTGGTGGAATTCAATAAATCTACCAACAACCGAAATCACAATCGGTAATATATTTAGAAATACGCATAAGACCGCCTTCTTTGGTAAGGCACACTTCAACGATGATGATAAGCTTGTAATCAAGAAATTTGGGTTTGATCACGATTTTCTGTTTTGTGACTGGTGTGCTCTAAACAATCGAACTAGAACTGATGAAAATCCTAAGAGTGATTACTACAGATGTATGGAGAAATCTAGCTGGTGTGGAAAATTGCGATTTAGCAGTGATTTATATCATGATGATATTGTAACAGATAAAGCTATAGAGTGGATTAAGAATTACAACGAGCAGTTCCTTGCTGTCGTTAGTTTTATAAATCCACACCCGCCATATGCCGCACCATTTCCATATTCTGAGATGTATAGTGCCCATGATTTCGATAAACCAAAAGGGAACTGTTGGTCTATAAATGGGAAGTTGATAAATGACAGCGATTGGGACATAATAAAGTCTCAATATTATGGAAATGTTTCGCTGATAGACTACAACGTTGGTAGGTTGTTAGAATGTGTCGGAGATGACGTTATCGTTGTATTCACTTCTGACCACGGAGACATATTGGGAGACCACAACCTTTTCTCTAAAGGTCTTTATGCCTATGAAGGGAACACACGTGTTCCGTTGATTCTGAAAAACAAAGAGATGGGTCCTTCGAAATACAACCATATAGTTCAATCTATTGATATTTTGCCAACATTATGTAATATGGTTGGTATCAGCACGAACAATAGAATGCAAGGTAGGAATCTTACCAAGGCAATAGAGAATAACAGAAAAACCAATGATTACGCTCTGAGCATGATTGGACATTCTGATCGTATAAGAATGATAGTTAACAACCAATTTAAATATTGGAAATATCTCGGTAAGGATTATTTGTTTGATCTAGTGAACGATCCGGGCGAGAATGCGAATATCAACGATCAAAAACTTATAAATGAGATGCGTGGGCTATTGCTGGACGCTTTAATAAAGGCCGAAGATCCAGCACCACATCCGGGTTAAGCGATTATATATTATTTGATTCCTGTTGAACCATGTCCAGCAGCACCTCTCTCGCTATAGCTTTCATCTATCTTAGCGACTTCTATGATATCAACATTAACAAATCTATGCATAATAAATTGTGCGAATCTATCGCCAGATTTGATTTCAAAAGGCTTATTGCTAAGATTGTTTACTGCAACCATAACTTCACCTGAGTACGTTGCGTCTATTATACCACGACACGGGACGATACCATGTTTCCAGAATCCTGATCTGCCTTCTATTGTATAATAATATCCATGTGGTACGACCAATGCTATACCTGTACGCACTGTAACGACTGAGTGTGGATCTATCGTGTAATCTCCTAGTGCGTATACATCAATACCAGCATCTGTGGTTTTCTTCCTTTCCGGCATCTTAGCGGCTTCATCCAATTTCATAAATTCGGCACGTATCGGTATATCGAATTTCGCAGCCGATAAGAAATCGCTTAATTCCTTAACAGTAGCATCATTTTTTAAATTGTTGATGCCTTTTGAACACCATACTACGTTACCTACAGTATATCCTTTTGATGGGACTACTCTATCTAACTGTGCACTATTTATTTTTATCGAATTGAATTCTAATTTAACTCGACTATAATAGCAACACCCATCTTGTGCATCCCATTGATCTAACAAATAATCAATCGTTATGTCTATTGGTATGCCGTGTTTCGTGCATTCTGTCTTTTTCTTTGAAAACAATAGACTCAACCATCCATCAAAATTGTTACGTTTTTGACGCAATCTTTCAATTCTTGCTGGAGTTGCTCCTTGATCTTGAGCACAAGACATACATCGTGAATTTAATCCATCATGTCTAGCCGAATTATTACTAAATAATGTTGTTGGCTTGAACGATTGGCATCTATTACACCATTTTTGTCGTACATCATCAATTGTTCTATAAGTCGGGCAATTATGAAGCTGATGTAAATTTCTGAATTCTCTTTTGTATTCTTCCCCACAACGAGTACATTTTACATATACTTTAGTATGAGAACCATCTCTTAATTGCGATATGTCAACACGCAGTTCGTCTACTGTTTTTTGTTCTAATAATTCAACTTTGCCTTTTCCGAACATTTCATATCTCTTTGATTGATGTGTACAAACTTTTTCTCTCGCATGGTATCGCCTCAATTAATTACTTTTGGAATCTGTTCTAATCATCATCGTTAACATTTAATCTCGATATGTTTATTACATTGTTTGGATTTAGTATCATATAACATATTGTTCGAAGGAAATGTGCATCAGCGTTCAATGGTAATGTATATCCTAGGAGCTTAAGTACGTTATTTAGGTATGGCCATTCTGATAATGTGCCAGATATAGCACCGCGTGCTGCTTGTTTGATTTGTAATAATTGATCGCCTGATAGATCTGTTATTTGCATAGTGATTCCAATTTAGCTATTCGCTCACCTAGAAATCGTATAACAGGCACTGCCATACTGTTTCCGATGGCACTGTATCTTGTGCCTATTGGTGGTATAGACTTTCCGTATGGAATTAATGTCCAATCATCTGGGAATCCTTGGATTCTTTCGCATTCTAAGACTGTAAGTTTCCGGACTCTTTTAAATTCCGGTGAGATGTATGATATGAATGTTTCTGTTTCGTAATCGATTCTTCCCATTGATCCGGCGTTCAGACAGTGGCTGTTGAATCTGGTTGTTGTTCTGATGTTTCCAATAGTGCTGCTAACAGGTCTTCTGGGATTGTTTTGTTTCTCTTTTTCGAACGTCTTAGTATTCCTGTGCATGCTCTTGCTGTCAAATAGGACTGCGGCTGGATATCGCCAATCTCCTGAAGAATGACCAATAATGAACACTCTTCTGCGTTGTTGGGGCAAGCCGAAGAATCTAGCGTCCAGAATTCTGTAGGAGAAACTATACCCGAGTTTTGATATTTCTTGCGTGATTTCTTCGAAATCTCTTCCTGAATTATTTGCGAGGACTCCTGGGACATTCTCCCATATGAACCATTTTGGTCTGTGTTTTGCAAGAATTCTTGTATAGATGATGGCCAATTTACCACGGTCGTCATCCAATCCTCCTCCTTTTCCAATCGCTGAGAATGATTGGCATGGTGTTCCTCCGATGAGGATCTCGAAATCTGATTGAAGTTCCCATTTGTCATAATCAAGCATATTCCCAAAATTGGTCACATTTGGATATCTGTACGATAAGACAGCCGACTGGAAATCAGCTATTTCGCTAAAACCGACAGGTTTGAATTCGAGAGGTTCAAATGCTACAGAAGCGGCTTCTATTCCGGAACATACACTAAGATATCTCATATTAATAATATCCATTATCGTCAGTATCAGAAGATAAGAACAATATTACAATAGCCAATGTTATTACTGGTCCTAATTTTACACTGATATACCAAGAATAAATGTATAGTGCTAACACGGCGAGTATTAGCACTATACAGAACAGTATTACACATATGAGTGCTGTCATTGAGACTTCTGACTATTCTTCTATTAAACCAAGCTTTCTCAGTTTCATTATGCATTCATCTCTTTCTCGACAACGTTCTGGTACAGGCCAGAAGATTTTGGTGAATTCAGCAGCACCAATTTTTGTTCTGTTGACGGTGTCTACCATATTAGTCTTGCTGATGTTCTGTATCATCTCGATATCTATAGACGTGAGATACATCGCATTGAGTCTGTAATCTTCGAATGCCTTCCAGACTTTTGGAAACAATGGCTTCACTATCTCGTAGCCTATCGTTGTTGCGTAATCTCTGATTTCTTGCTGTGCGTGGCTGTCCATTCTGAGAGACAAGAAATGCATCAAGTTATGCAGATCTATTTTCCAGTATGCTTCAGTGTAGTTTGATAATGGCAAGTCTTTTCGTGCTTGCTCTTTCGCGACACCGAGTGCCAATCTATCGCTGTAGATTGATGCTATCGTGCCGTGCAGTTCTTTTTCTTGGTCTGACAAATATTGCCCGACGTGCATGTCTTTGTCTAACGACGACTTAATTTCTCGTGCTCTGTCGTTATCGATCCATTCGGTAATGTAACCACCTGAACCTTGTTTGTTGGAGTCAGATTGCGATCTCCACTCTGTCGGTAGTGTCTTTTGTTTTTCGTCTATCGCTTCTGAATATCTTGTGCTATATTCATTGACGTTCGCTGATCTGTGCCGAATCCACTGTCTCCAGCAGTCCATTGGAACTCTGACTCTGATCTTGATCTCGGCCATTTCGAATGGCGTTGTGTGTCGGTGGCGTAACAGGTATCTTATCAAGGTCTCATCGTCTGATTTCTTCGATGTGCCTTTTCCGTAGCTCACACGTGCTGCCTCAACTATGCTGTAGTCGTCGCCCATGACATCGACGAGACACACGTGGCCATCATCAAGAACGTCAAATTTTTTCCATTTGAGTTCAGATATGATTTCTTCTCGTGATAGTTCGACAGTATCGTTCCTATTTGCCATTTCTTGCCTGTTGTGCGAGTTGATCGCATCTTTCATTTAGAGGTATACCAGAATGTCCTTTTACCAATTTGAAAATGATTCTGTCTTGTTCTAGAACCATTTTCGACAACGCCTTCCATAGATCTGCGTTTAATACTTTCTTATTGTCATGCTTAACCCAGTTATTCTTGCTCCAGCCAACCATCCAACCTGGTTTACCAAGTGGTTTCTTCTCCAGCCAATTTCCTATGCCGTTGACGACATAAGAACTATCACAATGTATTACTACTGTATTATTCTTTCCTATGATCTGTAATGCGTTGATGACCGCTAGCAGTTCCATTCTATTATTCGTTGTGCTTTCAACTCTTCCGCTATGTTCTGCACCATCAATGATAGCAGCCCACCCACCTGTTCCTGGGTTTGGATTACAGGAACCATCGGTATATATTATAATATCGCTCATTAGGACCCTTTGATCATTCAACGCTTGACAATATCTTGGCATCTACACCATCAGAATATAAATACGTTGAAACTAATTGTATCAGCTCATCTTTGTGTACTGTTTTCCTGTCTGGACATACAGCACATGCGACTTCCAGATCACCACTTATCAATCCATTTCTGTATTTCGTCGCATTTTCGTTTATTACTATTTCTTCTATTGTGTTGTCTTTCAATGATCCTATTGGCGGTGCGTTGCAGCATAGAGATACACCGCCGTCATATTTCACGAACACTTTGCTCCACGGATCTAGACATAGTTTAGTCTGGCCGTCTCCGAGTTTTGAACAATATCTTTCTGTTGTTGGTGATATGTTAACTTTTGGCATTTTTCTCTCAATGTCTCCAACAATCCGGCTTTTGGATCTAATATCTTACCACACGACTTGACAAATATTTGTAATTTTTCTATCTCTAATAACGCCTCGTAAGCTTCTTCTGGACTCAAATCGCTTAAATGTGTTAGATTCACACCATTCAGTCTAGTGAAATTGCATAAACTGAATATCCTCACATCTTGCAATAGTCCCTCTCTTATCAAGTCACGCAGACCACTTATGGTCTCTTTGACAACTACTGTACTCCATACCCATATTATTTTGTTATTCTTCGATCTGACTTTATCGATATTGGACATTATTTTATTAATATCGCCACCCTTGCGTAATATGTTAAACAATTTCTTATCGAGCGTGTCTATGCTGACAGTTATGCTTGAGAATTTTGAAAGCGTGTCTATTTCTTTATCTGTGAAATTCTTCGCCATATTTGTGCATATGGTTAATCTGAATCCGAGATCTATCAGCTCGTTTGCGTAATCTTCCCAACCGTCAACTATCGTTGTTTCGCCGTGTCCATGTAGCAATATTTTACTTATTCCTAGCCTTTTCAATTGTTTAGCTAATAGGTTTATATCTATTTTGCTTGTGTCAAGATCTTCATGTTTCCAGTTATGTTGGCTGACAGCACAATACACACATCTAAGATTACACTTTCGTGTCAGTTCTATCATAGCCTGATGTGGCTTGAACATGTTTAGATCATGTAGCATACAGTACTTTCGTGTTATTGAATATCTTATTGTTGTCTATATAATTCTGAACTGACTCTCTTGATGTAAATGTTGGTGATGGCTTAATAGTGGCTCCGCCAGCATGCGTTATCACGAAAAATAGTTCGCCTATACCTATCGATTTTGCGATTTCTTGTGCTTTGTTCATCTCAGCAATTGTGTCATTTGTGTCGAATAATATATATTTCCATCTAACATTACACTGATTTCCATTCGCTGATATGAATTTCATTGCTTTTTGCATGAAATCAATTGTCTTATTAAATTCTCCGCCTATTCTATATTTAGAATAAGATTCTTGGTTTGAACCGTCTATTGAACAATTTATCCAGTTGAGGAGTGTGTATTCTTCTTTAAATTCTTGTGTTGAATTCGTATCCATAGACATTATTATGTCATCGTCATACATTTTCCTAGCATACTTTATCATTTCTCCGAGTTCTTTATTCAGTGTCGGTTCACCTCTCCCGACGAAGGCTATTCTGCCTATTTTGACGTCGTTATTGATGCTTGATGCTATTATATTCTTGAACCATTCTAGTGGTAATATGTATGGTTTTTCTTCTGTTGATAATGGATTTTCTACTCTGCCCTGTAGACACCCAGGGCACCGCAAATTGCACGGGAATGATGGTTCTACTTGTATTTCTTGGATTCGTGATATTGATCCAAGCGGTTTATTTTTATTGGCTTCTTTGGTGAGCAGTCTTAACGCCGTGTCTCTTTTGGCTTCGATTTCTTCGACTGCAACTTTGCTGTTGACGAATCTTGAATGACGTCCTTTATCTATATCAATCATGCAGCAGCATGTTTTGCATTCTTTTATGTAGTACTCATTGTCTTGCAATATCTTTAATCTCATTTCCCTCATTTCTTTGGAATTCACGATATCAAGTATGAAGTCATTGTCTTCTAGTGATTTGGATAATATTGTATGAGTTTCGCCTGTGTCACACCAGCATGGTATTCTACCATTTGATTTTACGTATACTCTATTCCAAGCCCAGCAGTATTTTGGGTTGTATTCATCATTTATTAGCATTTGGTATTTTCAATTTAATCTGACTTGCCGCGAAACAATGTTTGAATGATTTATTCTATAGAAGGAGCGGTGGTGCTTGTGGCTGTTTCTAAAAGAAAGTCAAGATGCTTTAAACAAGCCTCTTTTGTTCCTCTGAACATGACTTCTTTTGTGTTCTTATCGTCCATCAAACATCTCACTAATTCATATGTTTCATCATTTTTTCGAGCATCATTTCAATTAAAGGTCGAAGCATAAGACTTTTTCTATTGAAAATACGATTTGTAACTGACAACCAAACTAATTGCTTTGTTAACTAAACGATGTTTTGGTTGTATTCTATATTCATCATGATATTGTTTTCCTGTATTATATTTACAGCTGTATTTAACGTCAGATCTCAACGTCTGTTTGTTGGACATCACGATGATCGTTGGAAAAGCGAACATAGCCAACAATATTTCAGAATCGGGCCAAACATGAACTTAAACAAAGCATTACGAGAGATCATGAAGATCGCTGAGGAGACAGGATCTGAGATTTCTATTTCTGGTGAGAATGGATTTGATTGGTATTGGAAGAATCTAAGATTCCAACCTGACGAAGATGAAGCACCAAAGCTTCTTGAAGCAATACGGACAATGAAGAGTATAGGGTTCGATGAACAATAATCGTTAGAAATCATATCAAATGATTAGAGATCTTAGCGATCCGGAAGAATACAGGAAACTTATGAGTTATCCGTTGACTTTCGATGTTGGAGCTATAACTGATAACTATGAAGAGTATGTAATGCAAATTGTCGCGAAAGATGATTCTCAGGCTGAAATTGTCGCTGATATGTTGTGTAATAGTCTGGGACTGAAATTATCGTTTTGTCGTCTACATGAAACGTGATATTTTAGCCCATATCTTATCACAAAATACTTCCCATGTGAACTGTTCTTCACATAGTATCCTATTTCTAGCAGATATTTTAGCTAATTCATCTGATGGTTTATTGAGCCATTTTCTCAAGATTGCTACCGCACCATTAGCGTCTAGTGGTATATTAGTGAAATTATCGTTTTCGACATAACCAGATTCTTTCGTGCATATTGGTATTAGACCACTAGCTAAGCCGACCTCTGAAAGAGTCGTTGGATTAGCATCACTTATAGACGTGCTGATTATAAAATCGTTGTTCTCGCATATCTTATCTATATAACCTTTTATATTAACCCATCCTATAACTTTAACATTTTTCAATCTATATAGTTCATGATCACTGCTGCCGCCATACCATTCGAAATTTACATCTTTCATGATTGATGCTATTTGGACTAATAGACTTAGATTTTTATTTGGTATAGAACTTCCAACATATACTATCCCTCTTTTGCCGATTGGGTTGAAACTATTTTTAGCATGCTTCCATGATTGTGAACATACTGGAATATCGAGTCTTGTTATTTTAGGCTTCCAATGTGCAAATAGTGTCTGGTCTATTGTGTTATACCAATATGGTCCTTGTATGCTAAATATATCGTCCGCTTTCATCGCTAGATCGTTGAAAGGCATATTATCGTCGACATAATTTGTGTGTAATGGGTGTATTATCGCTTTATATCTTGCCTTTGAATTAAACAGTTGTCGTGTGGCAGAATTAGCTGGGTAGTTTGGATGTCCCAAAACTATATCGTCTTCTTTGACTTCAGCTATGCTTCCAGTATGGCACCAATCGTAGTAATTGATATGGTCGAATTTCGTTCTCAGGAATCTATATAGATTTCTGGTTATAGTATATGGTGATCTCTCTTCTGAATTATCAGGGCTACCAGCATAAACGAAATGGCAAGTTCTCATAGATTTTGTTCTTTTAGCTTATTGATAAAAGCACTTATGTCGTTAGAATGTATGAATGATTTACCATCTTTGCGGATCGCCGCACTGCTGCATGTGATACTATTCACAACTTCGAACCATTTGATGTCTTTTTTGCACCAATTTGTATTGCAGGCATTTGATAGGCCACTAGACACGCTTATAAATCCTTCACAGTGGTTGAATATTTCAGCACATTCTCTAATGCTGTAATCGCCGATCCAATGAACATTACTGTGTCTATCTTTTAGCCATTGTATGTCTCCTTTCATACCTTTGTGGCTAATTAGAACGTTGTGTCCGTTTTTTGCTAAATGCTCTCCAACGGCTATAGTCCAAGTGTGGTCCCAGAATGTTTGGCCACTTTCACCAAATATTTCCATCAGCACATTTTTTCTATTATTGTTTATTGAGCTTAGGAATCTTCTAGCTCTGTCTATTTCGTCTTGTGTCAGTCGTAAAACTGTTTCAAGTTGTTTGTATTCGACATCCATTTCCTCTAATGCCCTGACCCATGAGAATATCAAATTCTCACCCCACTCTTGATGTAACGCACTGCTCCATTTGTCCGGGTTGAACATCGGATGCGGTGCTTTGATTATATCATAATTCAGTCTTTCTGGGAGTGTTCTAGCCAGATCGATAGATGAATTTTTGTCATATGTCTCATAAGTTATGATATTATCTATATGTGGATTGTTGTCGAAAGCACTTGAATATAGGGTCGATGTATGAACATCTAATCTACATTCTGGGTATTTGTCTTTTATCGGTTTGAACATTAATGTACTATTGATATTATCACCCCAAGCACCTCCTTGTACTATTGCGATCTTTGGACTTCCTGATTGATTGTTCATTTTTTGAGATTTTACTTTCTTTGGTGTGAATCTCTGCCTAACTGATGTGTATCTGACAATGTTGACTTTTGGTCTTTTCTGGATCTCTTGTTTTCTAATCATTTAAGTCTAATTCTCTATAAGTTTTCCCAGTTTCCTTGTCAATTCTTCTTTCTAATGAATCTCGATATGAATAATATAGCACTAGATCCTCGTCTAAACGAGAGAATTTTTCGTTATTCGCATGCCATGTTTCCCATATCCTCGCATCGCCTATTGTTCTATAATTGCCGAAATATCCATATTTATCATGTAATGATCTCCGCCACATGGGTGACGGTCCAGCAGTAGTACTTGGATATATACCATCTGGTAATTTACCACTATATTTCCACTTAGTGTGATCTGACTGATTTGGTTTATTGGTTATTAAGACATTGGTTGACAATATCCCAATATTTTCATTGTCTTCAAGATGATTATAACATTTCTCTAAATATTCTGGGTGCCACATATCATCAGCATTTGAATTACAAATATATTTCGATTTGCTTGATTTTATTCCATCGTTCCATGTTTCATATAGCCATTTGTGAGTATCATATGATATCTCAATTACATTATCAGTTAACATGTTCGTATAATATGATCTCTCGTCATGTTTGTTTTGGCAATTTAAAAGTATGAATATACAATCATTGAATATCGTTTGCCTTTTAAGATTGTCTAATTTAGCTGATATATATTCACCTGATTCGTATAATCCTACTAGTATCGCCACTTTATATGTCATCTCAGATTTTCTACTAACTGTTGTTCGTTCTCTATCCATGAAATTGATTTGTGAAAATTAAGCTCTATTATCCTATTTTTATATCTATAGAAATCGTCTCTCCATAAGCATGCTATATGTTGTGGCTGATATTTTTGTTCTAGTGCCATAGCCGCACAGAAAAATCCAGATCCGACCGAATAAAATATGTCGGCTGCTTTTAAGCACATTATCGCTTCTCTCCTAGTGTATGAATCCATCGGGTATATGTTATTTCTATTTGGTGGTTTAGTATTGCTGAGCCATAGAATTCTATGTGTCGACTCATATTTATCTATTATTTTGTCGATGTGTTCTCCCGTGGCCCAGCTTTGGCCGGAACGGGCTTCGCTTTCTATGGCTATTGTTGGTTGATCGTTTGTTATTGAGGCTGTTCGTTGTATCTCTTCTGTTGTCGGAATGAATATCGGCTTTTGATCAAAGTCGTCTAGCCCGATTTCTCTTCCAGTATAAAGCGGTGAGTCTATGAGTGAAAGCCCAGGATATTTTTCGATCAGCTGCAGGAAAGTTATATTTTGAGTTATCTGGAACACATGATCTACGCCAATATTTTTCAATAATTCAGCACCCTGTCCCATCTCTGATACTGTCACTATTTTATCGATATACGGTATATTAATAAATCCATCTGTATAATTGTGCCGTGTAGCTACAATTATCTTCCTGTCATATTTTTCATATAATGCTTTAATTAATGGTATGTTGAATAATGTGTCACCAAACGAATGGGCACTTTCTACTCCAACAGACCCCTTTTGTATTTTTCTAACTTCGCGAAATACCTTTCCCACTCCTCGCTTGTTATTGACTGGTGCCATAAATTAGACCCGTTTTTCCACAAATATGTAGCCAGATTTTCATTGATCCATAGGAATTTAGATTTACCGACATGATAACATCTTGCCCACCAATCGGCGTCTGATAATGCTTTGAAAGTTGGATCAAAATACCCAAGTTTTTCGTGCAGCGATCTCCTCCACATCGGGAAATGACCTACACCGGATATGTTTATATCACCTGAGTAGTGCCCAGGTTTACCGTTCGGATCTATATCTCTTAATGAGTCCCACTTTTGATTTTCTACTGCTGTCGTATTCCAACTGCAATATGCAAAATCTGTGTTGGTTTGCTTGGCAGAATCAAAATCTAAAAATTGTATCATTCTATTATAGCAGTGCGGTGATACAATGTCATCAGTATTGGCGTTTGTTATATATTCACTATCTGAATTTTGGATAGCATAATTCCACGCTTCGTATACGCTTATCCTTTCGTCTAATTTAACGTATCTGACTGGATACTTTTGTGGTATTTCGTGATCTCTGATGTCTGGGCTGTTTGCGTTGACACAAAATATTTCAACATCTTTGGTATATGATTCCAGAAGATTTTGTATTCTGTTCTCGATCCACGCACCGCTATTATACAATGATACCATAGCCAACAATTTCGGCATTTTCAATATTCCTGATATGACTTCATTTCGTGCACTTCTGATGAGCATTCAATATTTATAGCATTCTTGAGTCTGAATCTTTCGTCGTTATAGTGATAGACACTACGAGCTAATCTGACGAATTCTTCGTCGAACAATTTATTCCTTTCACATAGCCTTATATTATCTTCGACATCCCACAATTTTGAATTGATTTCGCCTAATCGCAATGCCAGATCGGTCAATCTCGGCGTGGCTGGGATTTTCGATCCTATCCCTAGTAGTATGTTAAGTTCATACTTAACATGTTTTAATTTCTCTCTATCACTTATTTTTTGCTCCTTTATTTTCAATATTTCGATTTTATCGAATAATTCACCGCACGAAATGCTAACCATCACATTCATTTTTATACCATTCTATCGTTTCTTTTAGACCATCTTCTAGAAGTGTCTGGGCTTTGAAAGATATTTCTTTCTTAGCTTTTGTTACGTCCAAGCATCTTCTCATTTGTCCATCAGGTTTTGATTCGTCCCACAATATTTGGCCTTCATATCCTGTCAACGCTGCGATCAGTGATGCAAGATTCTTTATTGATATTTCTTCTCCAGAACCGATATTCATTGGATCAGGGCTGTTGTAAATTTCTGTTGATCTTAATATTGCATCAGCAGCATCTTCAACATACAAGAATTCTCGTGTCGCTCTGCCAGTTCCCCAGCATGTTATTGATGGCAAGTTCTGTTTTTTAGCTTCCATGCATTTTCTAATCAGCCCTGGTATGACATGCGACGTTTCAGGATCGAAGTGGTCGCCGGGACCGTAAAGATTAACTGGTAATAGATATATCGAATTCAATCCATGTTCTTGCCTTAATGCTTGTGACTGGACTAGCATCATTTTCTTTGCTAGACCATATGGTGCGTTTGTTTCTTCTGGGTATCCATTCCATAAATCGCTCTCTTTAAACGGTACTGGTGTTTCACTAGGATATGCACATATTGTACCGATAGCAACAAATTTCGATATTTCAAATATTTTCGCATATTGTAACATCAACGTGCCCATCATTATATTATTGAAATAGAATGTTGCTGGATTCTTTTTATTGGCACCGATACCACCGACAACTGCTGCTAGATGAATGACTATGTCTGGTTTAAGATTTAAATATAATTCCCTGACCGCCTGTTCTCTAGTCAGGTCGTAGCCACCTTTGTTGCGGACTGGTATTACGTTAGTATATCCCCTACTTTTGAACAGCCTAGTAACCGCAGATCCTAAGAAACCAGTTCCGCCAGTTATTAATATTCTTGAATCTTTGCTTATCATTTTGCAATCTGCATCAATTTGTGTGATATACCGACAGTTTAATCTTACTTCGTAATATGCAATGTTACATACTGCTGATTTCTATTTTCGTCTGCTGCCCTAACTACATTATAATTTGGATACATTCGCATAGCCCATTCTACCCACCATTCAGGCGTTCTTACAGTACAATGTGAATTCTCGCCATTATCTAACATTCTTCTTTTTCCGCCAGCAGGTTCAGTTGATATACCTAAAACCACACATTTGGTTGATAAAATGTCGATCCATTCTGCTATGATTGATAATTCGTTTTCTGGAATATGTTCCAGAACATCATATGACACTAAACAACTTCTATCCCAGTTCGGCGGATCGTGAAATCTACGAACACAAGGATCATATTTATACCATATGAATTGGTCATCGTTAAGATTGCCCATACCGCATCCGAAATCTAGTATTTCTTTGCATCCATTGTTCAATATGAATTGCTTATCAATCTCTGGGAAGAATCTAGATCTGCCGTATGGCGTCTCATGTTTTTTCCTGTATAAATGTAGATATTTCAAATCAACTGTCGATGGTCGCAACAAATCATTCATCCAATTGGCCACCGACACCTTCTCGAAATTGAAAATTTCGTAACATTTTAACGAGTCATATCTCTTGAAAATATGATCTTGTGATTCGGCGTCATTGGTGACAATTTTGTAAAATATCAACCACAATATTGGATATTTAAACAACGCCGCCCTCATTCTATACAAATGATTCAATATTGTATCTGGTGCTGTTGTTGTGCGATCAAATCCGGCTATTACACCAGGTCGTGTTATCGAAAGTGATTTTTTACTATCTGATATCATCCTTGACATCCTTTCAATTTTCAAAAACGTCGAACACATTAGAGCAGTATCGTATGTTGGTGGTGCTTCTGATAACGCATCTAAAATTGACACCATGATTCTAATGCTAGAATTATTCAAAAAATAAAATATATGCTTCTTTAAGAATTGATACAATTCATCGCGACACGTTGTAGCCTGTTCTTTGAACTTGATATCCATTTCATTCGTCGAATCATAATTGTGTGCTGATTCTAGACATCTAAGCCTTCGTATTATTGATATTCTAGCGAATATCGATACCATTAGACAGCCAGAAGAAACAGCTTCGAACAATATTGCAGGATCTGTCTCGTGGTTTAATCGTTGACCGTTATATGATGGTCTATTCTTAAATCTACCGTTCTTAATATTTTGACATTCGAAGTCGTGTAATGGGCACCAATTGTCATATTTAGCGTGATGCTGGTGGACTAGCATGTCTATTGTGGTTTGAAATCTCAAATGTTACATAGTATCTTCAATATCATCTATCAAACAAGCTATTACATATCCAGTATCTTTATTTATACTTCGTGCTGTCGCTTTGATCTCACCAGACATCACATCATACAAATCAGACCAGCACGCACATTCGCCAGATTCCATCAATTGTCTTGCTTTGGCCGTCAACGCATTCCTGTCAACCGGTTTCTCTTGGTCAACATGAACAGGCATCCCATCGTATTCTTTCAGGACTACTGAAAATTTTGTGTTGTTTTCGACGAGATTTTTCAATGCTAATTGTTTTGATGATAATCTCACCGGATTTGTGTCTTCGTTGATGAAACTGGCGATGCCGAGTCTAACATCTTCACCGACAGCCATACCAGAAGCAGACAGAATGAAATTGCTGAGGAACCTCTTTATTCCGTCAGTGCCTTTTCTGGCTGAATCCTTGAGGTTGGTCACGAATTTCTGATAATTTGTGTCACTCATACCTTTATTGACGTACGGCTTGACAATGTTCAGTGCCGCTTGGGCTAAGGCTTGTCTGTCGTCTATAGCCATCAAGCGTTGATATTCAGCTTGAAGCCCGTTTGCTGGATTTCCAATATTGCCCGTAACATCTCTTCTATTGTTCTGAATCGTCACAATTCAACTCCAGCGTGTATTCAAAATTCGGACTTTACAATATTTTTGATTATACTATTTCAAATCAATGTCACTTTATATCCGAATTCACTTACAGTTTTGATCCACCCCTTTTGTGCCTTAGACAACGGGATATACCATGGTATTGTATCGCTATATGAGATTCTAAGACCAACACGCGATAGCATAGCATTGGTAACTTCTTCTCTTGTGTCTGAGCAGACAGAACGGATTTTTGTGAGATACTTAGTGTCAATATCCCTTTCTTTTCTGTAATATATCAGATTTATTATCATGTAGTATAGTATTTTCATTTATTCTTCTGACTTATTTCTTTCGTCAATTAAATCTTTTTTCGTGGCGTACAGCTCGAATTCCATCGATTTCACATCCATACTAATATCTTCCACTGACGATAATACGAATGCTCTAAATGCGTCCGTATCATCGGCAATGGCTTTCATCGATTTATCTAGCTGCCCAAGCAATATTGCTCTGACATCGTCAGGTAACGCCACTATTAAGCGTCTCAGTATAGATAATTGTGCTATACTGTTGCTGTATAAGTGTGGTTTGTCGTGTGTCAGATCATTCATTTTCTTTTAGTCTTTTTCTCTCTTCGTCCGCTTTGTCTTGTTCCGCTCTTTCTTTCTTGACAATTTCATATATCTCTTCTCTATGCACCGTAACATCCCTTGGTGCCTCTATGCCGATTCGTACTTTATCACCTCTTATATCAATTATGGTCAGTCTGACGTTATCGCCAACCATAATCGATTCTTCTTTTTTCCTAGACAATACTAACATCGCATGCGTCCTTGTTAATACGAAAACAGCTTCGACGGTTAGTCGAAGCTGTGTCATTTTGAAAAATAATCAGCCAACTCGTTCAAATACGTCTACTTCTGCTGTTCATATCCGTCTTTGACCAGCTTGTCGATCGTCTTCTGAAGATCCTTGACTGAGTACCACTTGTTTTCACCTTCTTTTCCTTCAACGAAGGACTGAAGGTCAATCGCCTTGCCCTTCTTGCCAAGAGCGTCGTTGTATGTGTTAAAACACATTTTTCGTGGATTCTCACCTGTGTAGATGAGGACGTGTGCTTTGACATTGATCTTGGCGTGATCGAATGTCACGTTTGATTTCGTGTACACAACACAGTTTTCTGTCGCGATCATCGCAGCGAAGTCGACAGGAACGGCTTCTTTGACCTTTCTCTCCTGTCGAACTTTTACAGTCTGCTGTTCTGTCGCGACTTCTGTTACTGCTTCTGTTTCCACTGCAACCGCTGTTTCTTCCGGCATCTCTACTGGTTCCCCGTTCTTGAAATTGAGATTTAATTGACCATGTGCTGGACAAATTACTACACTGTTTACTGATAGAATATCTTCCGTGTATTCGCACTCTGTGCAGCTTGCACGATATCTATCGCCGATCTTGACCACTAGTGAAGATGAATCATCGCATTCGACAATTCTATTCCTATTTACGGTCAAAGACCCATTACTATTTACTACAGAGACATACCCCTTTCTACTTGTTTTAGATTGATCTACCTCATAGATCCCTGTGCTGATTTTTCCATCTACACTGATTATTCTGACACGTCTCATGCTATGACTCCCGTAGCAACACAGCAAAAATATTCACCACACTGTTACGGAATACCAATAATGAGTTAAATTCTGCTCTTTAAATACTTCATTATTCGTCGCGAAAACAATATTATATTATCTCAGTCTCAGCCCATCAAGCAATAAAGTGTCGAATCTGCTCTCATCAACACAGTCGACTTTGGCGTCATCGCCAACAATTTTTACAATCCCATGTTCTATTCTTTCAACTATCATCGAACGTGTGATGTCATCAATGGTGCCATGGCTCAATATTTCAACAACGAACACAGTCCTATTATAATCATCTATCTTTCTGACAGATGAGAAATTTGGATTGTATCCCGGATATGGTTTTCTAGACATTTTGCGATCAATCTGGTATATAGAGACATGAAAACAATTCTAACAATGTCGTCTGGTAGATTCAACCATTGTTCGTCAACAGTGACGACTGATGATAATATATTGATCGCGTGGTATTCTGGCGATGAATGTAGTGACGACCAAACAGTAAACATATCATGCATGTCGCATGACAAAGTAACCACGGATCACATATATTTAGAACCTAAGACCGGCAATCCAATACTGTTCAAACATAAAAACGATATCATTATAATATATTCAGAATTTGAATCTGATACCGTGTCGGTCAAAAGATGGTGTGATTGTAGTTTATGGGCTAGGAAAATATCAATATCAAATAATATTATCACGATTGGAGACAGGTGGAAAATAGCTGATTCTGGGCTTAGTCTGTTGCCTCGATGCAAACCACTGCATATAGATGATCAAACAATATTACCATTATATGATGAAAAATCTGCCAAATGTGTGATTTATAAATATGATGACGGTAGCTGTGTGAAGTTATCAGAATTCGGCGATCAAGTTATTCAGCCGACATTGTTCTACGACGGGACATATGTTCACGCATTTTGTAGGAATTTTGGAAACGGTGAGATATTTTCAAGACATTACGTTTCAGACAATTTAGTTGAATGGTATCGTATCCATCATAATTTAATCTATAATAATAATTCTTCATTGTGCACAATATATCATTATGGTAAGTATTTGGTATTGTGGAACAACACGGCTGGTGTTATTAGATCAAATCTCACTCTTGGTGAAATGACTATTGGTGATGATTTTAGATTAGCCGTCAAGAAAATCGAAGTCATATCGGCTGATCATGGATCATATCCATCAATGTGTTCACATAACGAAAAACTATTGATATCTTTCACAAGGAATGGCGAAATAGTTCTAACTGAAAGATGATATTATGGAAGAAGAAATCGATTTAAATATTGAAGTCGAATACAAGGTTCCAGAGAACCAAAAACAAGATAAAAAATATCCAAAATATTATGAATCGACTGATGATTATTTTTGCTTTGATGGTGAAGTGACTATATCATCAATTGTTGGAAATAGACTCGATATATGATTCTATACTTATTGTATTCTTTATAACCTCTTCGAGTTCAAAACTGCATTTTGGGTTCACAATCACATGTGTAACACGTCCCACGCAAGCTATTGTTGTTAACAAAGCAGATAGAGTACTGCGTTCACATATTCGATATACTAGCATCATGCTATCATCGATATCCGCGAATAAAGCTAAAAAATCATCCATGAATTTAATAGCTACGATGGTGTCTGTGAACAGTGGTAATATATGAATTTCTGATTCGTCGAATGGTACTGAAAACGAGAATATTTTGTCATTTTCTTCTTCGCCGTAACACAGCACAGTTATATTATTCATCGTTTCCTCAAAATTCGACTTTGATCCATTTCATCCCCAACGACATCAGATATTTTTCAGCGTTTCCCGCAATGTCTGGTGATGCTATATATCCAACGTGACTTATTGAATTATCTACAAAATGATTCAAATATTTTAGTAGTTGCGTGACATTTGTCACAGTAGCTTTCTTTCTCTTCACTTCTATGACATGGTTCATGCCGTCACAATCAATACATACGATGTCTATTGGCCCATAATCTGTTTGATATTCACGAATTATTTCTCGAAATTGTCCGCCTACATATTCACCAGCATTACTGCATAATTTATCAACCAGCTCCTTCTCAGTTTTTGATATTTTGATCTTATCGCTTGACCAATCACTCATGTCGGTTATGCTGTGTATATCTGTTATATTAACTATTATCTTTTCTGATTTGTTGCGTACGATGATATTGTCATTGTCGACATGTATTGTTGATTTTGGCCCCATATAATTTCTTGGTACACATAAGTCAGCGCCATGAACCAAGAATGATCTATCAGCTTTATAGATTATGAGATAATTGCCGCATTCTAGAGTTGAATATGCTCTTCCGTCATATTCTATACTGCATCTAGCGTACATCGTGAACGATTGAGGCAGATCTGTCAACACTCGATGATCGATCTTTGCTTCTTATATTGTCTATTGTTGATGTGTGTCAAAATCCTCTTTCTGTAATTACTGTCATCAACATATTTCTCTATGATTATGTATTTCGAGCTATTAGATAGAATTGTTGAATTCGATATCGGTCGTAATTCTGTGTGATTGCAATCCATTGTGTAAAAATTGTAATCTTCTTTCTTAATTCCCTTCGTTAAGATTATATCTTTTAAAGTCCTCCTATTACCATTAATCTTTAAATTCGGATTGAAGTAATCAAATTCGATTGATAACCTATCGAATCTATTGGCTGATTGTTTTGTCACATGTTGCACTGGATCGTCACCGCCAAAGTTTAACGGGTTGTCGTCTGGTACTACGACATAATCTCTGACATCGTATGAATATGGCGGATTTGGTACTTGATTAGATAATGAATTAAGATCACATCTTAAATTCAATGTTGAATATGTCATCAAATCAAGATCACCAAGAATTGCTGGGAACTCAACTATATATGGATTAGATCCTATCACATTGACATCATAATCGCCCATTCCTTCTAAACCTTGTAATGCGTCTGCAACCACAGCACCATCGGCATTGTATGGTATACTAACAGTTCTTCTCGTACCAACATTCGGCACCTTTAAGAGCAATTTGAAGGTGCCAGATGTTGCATTTATGATCTCGACTTTCTGTTTTTCTTTAGTTGATAGTCCCTGCGATATGGTTGTGACCGTTATTGTTCCACCGCTAAGCCCGCTAGAATCTACTTTACATTGATCAATATCGACTCTGCTGTATACACCACCGAAAACTATAACCCATTTTTTATCCTCTGGTTTCGTGACAGATATATCAGATGATTCATACCATTCTGTAGCATTTAATATTGCTGTTTTCACATCATCTGAACTTGCGTCGAATTGAATGTCGCTTGTCAATACTGAATCGCTTCCTGTTACGCCATCTGGATCAAACAATTCTATTTTGAATGTGCCAGAATCGGCATTAATTGATATTTCCTGTGTTTCATTTACGCCGACTCCGCCATTCCATTCAACTTCGATTACGTATGATGAAGACGATGAAGATATAGATATCGTAGGAACATTTTGGTCTGCCAATAGGCCGGTGAAATCGAAATATAATACACCAGTATATTCAATATCTCTATTTGAAATTATGCCTGACACATTAATATTACCAACACCTATTGTAGATAATCCATCTAACGCACTTTGAATAGTGTTTATGCTCGAATTGTGTTGTAATTCTATTGTTTCTTGCCCGTTGAACGTCAATTTATACGGTGCTACCACATCCGTCGTGCGTGATAATTTTTGTCTTTCATTCAACGTTCCATTTTGTATTGTCTCTACAACAGCACTTCCAGTGCCTTCAAGATCTGATGAATCTCCGATTATTTTAGCGACATTTCGCCCACGTAAGTCTCCAGTAAATTCTATCAAGAACGGGCTTTGATTTGTGCCAGATCCGGTTACCAAAACATTACCGGTGCCGACATTACTTAATATTTCTATCTCATTTTTCAGTTCTTGTGCTGTGCTATCCCATTGTATCTGATCGGTCGTTTGTGAATCATTATCTATCTGAATAGTAAGCTGATAAGTGCCTCCAGACGGTTCTGGTAACACTAATTCTTGAGTATCATTCTGGTATGATCCGTCAGACAATTTTGTGATATTGATTGACGGAACACATTTATCTGCGAGAACTCCAAACATATTAGATTTAAGTTTTGGCAACACGATGTTCATGTTACCTTGTGCTACGAAATTCCCTGTGTCTGGTGTTGTGCATTGTTCGTCCCCAGATCCTTCAGGTAAGTCGAAAACATACGGGAAACTATACCATTTAGCAGTACCAGTATTTCCAACCAATCCATTGCTTTCGCCATTTATCCAATTTTTAGGTATTGACGGGTTTTCATCATCCGTATAAATGTCATCTATGCTTATCCTAACTATCGAATCTTTAATTCTACCATTTGTTGATTTATATGATATCGTCCCAACTAATTCATTAGCCTGTGTTATGCATCCATTTGGATTATAATCTGCCTCAACGCTCGGATTAATGACATTCATTAAATAGAATATCTCGACAGATTCAATAATGTGTTGCTGAAACTGTGTGTTTTCGTACGTCCCAACTAAATATGACTGACCGGACGCAATTCTATTTTCTGATGGCTCATTTGCTTGTGGGAACGAGACAGACAAATAATCATATAATTTTCTGCCGGTTGATCCGGCTTTCGGTGTGCACCATATCCAATTTCGATATTGTTTAATGTCATTGTCTGCTTCTATGTCTATACTAGACACTGGTTTTATTGGCTTCAAGTTACCATGATTTATGCCTTTGATTTGACTAGTCCAAGAATTACAAAGAGTTACTACGCTTGCATTATTTAGATTGGTGACTGAATTTGGTACGTGATATACATATCCAATTTTTGCGCTGTCCTCTGAGTCTCTTATTGTATACTTAATGAATGACGCATATATGTTCAATGGCTTATTTGGCATTCCATTTAATTCTAATTTATGGTCTAGTATGTCTATCTTACACATACTAGACCCGCACACCAACAATTCATCTATTGCGGCATCTCTAACTCCGGCGTTTCTAATGACGAATGATATAGAACATGTTATTATACCATCTGCTGGTACCCTTATTGGATATTCAAAAGTACTGCCAGTTTCAAATTTCATATTGCCAGTCAACGATTGCGTTTTTGTGCCGGTCATTGTGACATAATATGTCAATAAATCATCGCTGTCTGATGGTTCTACTTGTTTATTCCCAAATCTTCCTTTGAAATATAATATAGTACCAGGAATTAATTCCGAGAATGTCTGTGATATAGTCATGTTATTGATAGCGGCGTTTATTTTTAGTGCCGAGTTCGCCACATCAAGCACACCGCCAGCCCACCCGTTTCTCGTAGCATTGAAATTCGATCTATTTATGACACGAGATGATAGATTACATTCCAATTCTTCGGCAACGAAATTGACTATTGTTGATCTATATTCATCCAGCACCGATTGTGATCTTATCGCCGAAAGCGATCTGATTGCATTATCTTTATCAAGCTTGTAACTATTTTTTGATTCCGTTTCTTGGATCGCTGGCGTAGCTTGGCTGTATACTAATTTATTAGCATTTCTCCTTATATTGGTCTTTTTGTTGAACGCTAGTTCTCTAAGCTTTGTCTTTGGAGATGGTCCGTCATCGCATACTATTTCATCAGATTCCTCAACGCATATCGTATTGAATGCTGTACCTTTTTCTTGCTTTACAACGATTAATTCTGAATATGTTGTTATGGATATGTCTTCGTCTAGATTAACTCCAGAATATGGATCTGTGGACATATAACTTGCCTTTAAACATCAATATAAAATCTCTATGATATTTTTTCTTATTATAGATCTGAAACTTTAGTTGTTTCGTCTATCTGATACTTCTCAGCATACGCTCTTTTCACATCTTCTTTAGTCGATTGTATGAATTTCAAAGCTTCATCAGTATTTGTGCTTATCCATTTCGAATATGATTCGTATATTTCTTTCTTGTTGTATGATGCCATCAATAGTGGGTCTATGTTTCTCATTCTCGATACAGCAACATCGAATTGCACCAAATACCATTCATCATCTTCGTCCCATCCTTCTTGTAATTTTGGGATAGCTATTGTTTTTATGCATTCTATGAATACAGAGTATTTCACTGTCTCTAAAGTTATTTCTTTCCATTCTTCTGCCGACAATTGGCTGTATAATTCAAGCATTGTCCCTTCTTGATAAACCATCACTTTGCCGTCATGTGCAAATATCGTCGGATGTTTTTCTTTTGTCATTTGGATGCCCACCCAGCCATCATTTTCTTGATACGTTTTACTTCTTTAACAGCATCTGACATATTCTTGAACAAATTAGATTCAGGCATATTCTCGGCTTCTTCGTTTATGTAATAAAATTCGCCGGAATTATTGCTCCTATTGATATCACATATCACGAATTTCTCAATAGAGAAATGTGATCTGAGCATAGAAACGACTATATTGAAATCCTCAGATGACAATTTGGGTAAATTGTTGTTGTAATGCCACAACGATTTACCTTCACCTTTGGTATAATAATCTTTAGGATGATGTTCTAGCAGGAAACTAGCCGATTCATCATGTTCTACTAATGACTTAATTGGCCGAAGCACAATCCAATATGGTGACTCACCAACTTTGAATTTTGCTAGGTCATAAATCGTTTTCATCCCAATATGACCCGATCTCTTGATTGTCTGACTATATCTTCTGCCATGGTACGTTTAACACCAGACAATATTGTATTCCATGCTCCTGATTGCCTGATATCTATTTGGCAATCACCGTCTATGCACGATTGGCCTTCCATCGTGGTGACACGCACTTCATTTACTCCAACACTTTTGATTTGTGCCACTACATCATTAATATTCATAACGTAATTCCATCGATTTGATTCTTGAAAATTTCGAGAGCTTGATTGAAACTCTCAGACTTCGTTCTAGACCCTGAAAATCTTCTGCCAAGACTGGGTTCAAAAAAGCACCAACAATTACCGTTGTTTTCTAAAGCACTTTTGAACGTGTCTAAAATCATTGTGTCGCCGTATCCGATTGGTTTAGGACCACGGCTAGTCTTAAAATCCCTCAGGTCAATAGCGTACACATATTTACTAAGTCTCCTCCAATATTTTGATATCGGATCACATTTCCTATTTACTAAGAATTGTGCTGGGTCATATAATAATTTCCATCTTCTATATTTATTCAGAACGGTTACAGCATCATCTGGATTTACAAGTGATGATTTATCGTCTATTTCTAATACAGGCACTAGATTATATTGTATGCTGAAATCTGTTATCCTATTCATCCATCTGTTTATAATAACAGCATCATATCCCCCAATCCCGCAATATACTTTAATTGATTCGACCTTGAAGAATTTTGCGACATTAAACACTCTAATTATCTCATCGTCACATATCGAATCGATATCATTTACGTCAACGCATCCAAGATTCGTTGATAATGACACGACTGATATGTCCGAATCAATCAATTGTGATCTTATTGACTTCATGTTATTATCATCTAAATCGACAATAGGTTTATCATTGTATATATTTCTCAATATGGTATAATATATATTATTACTTGATAGTGTCGATATGGACGAAGCCGGATCGTCTCCGGCTTCGTCGAAGTATGCCGCGAATTTGACCGAATCAAGTGAAACAGACATGATTGTTTTGTGGTCCTGTCCCTACTATCGTCACCGGTATTTGGGCAATGTCTTCGATTCTGTCGATGAATTCTCTGACACTTTTCGGCAGGTCACTGTAATTTGACATGCCGTAGCAATCCCAATCGATATAATTCGCAAAATTCAATGCTATCTGTGTCGCACCATTAACGTGAACGGCTTCGATTAGTTGTCTTTCAGAAAATGTAAAGACACGTCTCAGTCTCTTTGTTACAGTAGTCAATTCCTTGTTGACAATATCGTTAACAACGTCTGGTGGTGCCTTGGCATTGATCATCACATCAGCCCACGTCAATTCCTTTTGGTCTTCATAACAGTCACCAGAATAACCGACGACTTTGCCGTCTTCTATTACATTGCCGACTCTAATCGGGAATGGTCTAATAACTAAGTATACCTGACCGAGATGCTTGTTTGATAACCCAAGATCGGCCATATTTTGCATCGCAGTTGTGCTTCTGCTGGTGCACTGTGGATAATGCGATCCATGGTTTATGTCAAGTGAGAACCCTTGAGATCCTTCGTGTAATATCGTTTTTCCAAGCATTAATTGTTCGTGTAGCCACAGATGCGGTTCCTCAACCATATAGTCTTGAAGTTCATTGTAGTCTCTGGCTAACTTCAGATTTTGCTTTCTCAATACCTTATCAGCTAAGAATGCGCCACACCCCTGCATCGTGCTGGCTATGTGCTTTGTGCTATTACTGACATGACTATTCTCTTGTTGTTTGTGATCTTCTGTGATAACACCAGCTCTTGGATGGACTAGTAGATTTTCCAGTTGCGTTTCTTGAACTTCCTTGAGCAATTGTTTTATGTCAAACGCAGCAGAAGCACCAACGAATATCGTTGGCTTGTAATCGTCCATCCATTTTGTTAATGCTGTGGCTGATGGCAAAGCTTTCGCTATGAATGCGTTCCCGTCGTTCCATACGGCGGTATGTCCGGCGTTGGCCATATTTGTCGTAGAAATAATGTCTGGCTTGTGTTTTGACGCCAAAGCCGTTGTCACAAGACCCTTTCCACATGAACCCCATTGGCCGTCTGTGACAATATTCAATTTAAATGGGAACATCAATGTTTCTTTCGTGTTTATCGTAATTTGGAGTTTTAGAGATTACTGCTATCGTTAAAATACGACAGCCCGCTCTCATAAAGACATGTAATCATACGACAACGAGAACATATCAGATTATATAACTAGTGTCGTATCCGTCTTCATCTAGCGTTTTGGTCTGTGCTATTCTATTGACAGAACCGAGAGGTCCTTCAGAAAATTGTACTTCATGCAATTTTCCTATTGACACTGAAATATCGTCAGTTACATTGTGATCGCCTGATATGTTGGTTGTAGCAACCATATTGTTATGTTGTAGTATCTTTTTGGCTTTTTGTACTAATAGTATGATCCTGAGATCGTCAGCTAATTCGTTCATCATACTTGATAATCTTTGGCGTTGACTTTCTACCCATTTGTCGTTTCTGGTTAGCAGTATAGTGTTATCTTGACCAATCCCTTCTAGAATTTGTGTTAGGTTGCTCATTTTGTTTTTGTCACCCAGTGTTTCGGTAACCATATGTTCTTACCATTAATGTTAACTCTGTAGTGCATGTGTTTCTTTTTTGTTATAATTCCAACTTTCGAATTAAATACTGATTCTCTGTTGATGACAATTATTTGGTCGTTGACATCCAATGCTAAAGTGTCGGCAAAGACATTAGCTTGTGATATGTCATCGGCCTCATTCATTCCTTTGTTCCTTGAATTCTTTAATGATATTTTTTGCTTGACTCAAATTAACAGCGAACAACGATGCTCTATCATGACCGTTGATTGATTTGAGATCAGTAATATTACCAGATATTTTGATTGGGATTCTCAATGATTTCAAAATTGAATCCATGACACCAGTATGCACAGTCGGATTAGCTTTACTGGTTTGGTTCTTTGTGTGTATGTCATTACGGACACATGTTGGTAAAGGAATTTTTGTTAGCCCAGCTGATATTTTTGATATATCATCAGGCGAAGAACAATTAGAAGTACCTATCACGAATCTTATTTCAAGACCTGGTTGAAATCTGGTTCTGATAAAATCAGAGATTTCTGAAGCTTCTTTGCGTGTGTCGATCTCGCTAAGATTTGGTGTTAACATCACTTCGAAGCCGTCAGCTTCTAATGAATCCGTAGACATACCACGGAATTTTCTGATACCAAGATGTTCGCCGTTTGGCCAGTTGACCGGTGTGATTATTTTGTATTGCCCACCGATTCTTCCTCTGATAATTAATCCATCGCTTGACAGGCTCTGGTGAATTATCAATGCTGGTATTTTGTACTTGAACGCGAATGCGGAAGCCTCTTCCAATTCGCTGGCCTGCATTACGTCTATTTCCAACCTAGTCATTATACTCATGTTGTATTACTTCACAATCTCTTTGAAAATTGAATCAACCGCTTCGTCTTCAGAATTGAATCTTTCGATGAAGTCTAAATAGTAAAACGTCTTTTTCTCAGCTTCTTCTGTCTCATCAAGGATTAGAATTCGTTTTTTCGCACCAGACATAATCTGGCCTATCGCTATGCCAAGTTCGACATGTGTGCCACTTCTTCCTGGTTGGACCATCAAAACGACATCGGCGTTAATTACTCCATCCAACTCGGCTTTGCCTAATGATTTCAATAGTTCTTCTGCATATGCTCTACCATGAGTGGTCCAATCATAGGTGATAGTCGCACCAAGTCCTCTTAGTCTATTCATGATCCGTGTTGCATTGACAGCATTGTTGAGACTAGACGCCACGTAAATTTTCATGTTATTTTCCGTATTTTGCGACGATATGATCAATAGCGATTGAGTGGCTCAATCTTTCGAATTTTTCTATGAATGGCCATTTATTGTAATCGCTACAAAAGATAAATTTCTTTCTTTCATCTATGTTTAATACTTCAGCTGCTATTTCGTATGACTTCGATTCCCGTTCGAATCTACTTGCTCTAATTCTCGGTTCAACGTCTGGATTTGTCCCATAAAAATGCAAATTTCCATTTAATCCAGACGGGTCCATATCGCAACCGAATATGAACACTTCGTTATAATTCATCCACAATGCGATCTGCATTGACGCATATACTGACGATCTTCCTATATAGATCCCTTTCATCATATCTCTGCTGAAACCTTCGTTCCCAAGCATTTTGAATTGCATTGATTTTCTTGTTTGTTCTTTTATTGATGTACTATTTAATATAGTCCCATCATATCCTTCCCAGATCTTTTTATGTCTGTTGATTTGCGATCTATCGAAAAATGCCCAATAATTTGTCGGCCATATTCTAATATCTGGCTGATTGATTGATAGTATATCTATATTATTATGATTTCTTAGTTTCGGGGTGTCTATTTCAAGCACCGATGGTCCATTCCCGATGATAACAAGACATTTACCAACACCGGCATTTTTTATCTTCGATATTCTGTCTTTTGATTCATTGGTGATATCTCTTGTGACATATGTCACTTGCCCTTTTCTGCTTGTTTTCTGCGATGGTTTATTAATATTCCTGATAATTATATTGTTAGACTGTTTCTGGATATTTTTCGGTCTGTTATTTATTATTGCGGTCTCTGGACTTTTTGGTTCTTTCTTTATCGGTATCTGTTGTATTTTCTGCTTCTGGTTTGCTACCCTCGATATATCCAACACTTTGTTTATAGACGGTTTTATTACTATACTAATACTATTTGTAATTTGGATATTTTTTCGTTGCGTCTGTAACCTAATTATTTGGTCTTTTTGCATTTTTTGATGTTCTAGCTTCTTTTATATGTGATATTATCTCATCAAGCATTTGTGCTAATTCACTTTTGTCTGCGAATTTAGAGAATACATCTATAGACTTATCATTATTCTTCTTGTGTAATAATATTACTATGCCCTCATTGTAGTCAGTTAATATAGAATTATCGATACAAATATTATGTTTATTTAAACGCAAAAATTCTTTGGATGCTTTAAGCCAATTTCTTACTTTTCTGAAAATTGACACGAAATCCATCGTCTGTTTTAATTCTGTTTATTAGAACATGTTCTGAAACTTCTTATATTTTCTGGAAGAGTGGAATTTCGGGCTTCTTCTATTAACTTTTGTGCGCTTCGCTTTTGGCTTGTTCTTCTATTCATAATAGAATACATAATTCTAAATATAGTGGTAGTGAGGAGATTGAACACTGGTGCCTTCCCCGGAATGTATATGATCTTCTTTAATGTCAATTTCCTCATCACTTGAATTAATGCGTCGTGTATCAATTCAGCGTGCTCTTCTTCAGTCGGTTGATTGAATTTTCGTGCTATTCCGTCACAAATTCTGTTGATATCTAACAAAATGTTCGACCAATTATCTTCGTTCTTCTTTTCTAAAATATATCCGTTAGATTTCAAATTATTCTCAAAATTGACATCATTCATTCTTTTGCTGCAATCGATCAATTCTAAATCTACTGTAGATATATCATCGAGGAAGAATGATTTAGTTATAATACCGTTATCTGTGAATATGATTATCGGTCTGTCTAATAATATACAATGTATTCTTCGTGAATGATATGGATCATTAAACGTCTCTCCTTTTATTTTGAATATTTCTCCGTCGTTTGTTTTAACTTTACCTACGATCTTAGTCCACAACAATTTCTCTTTTCTGTATTTTTCCAACCCCGGCGTTTCGGATGATATTATCCATTGGAACCAATTATTTTCAAGTATCTTCGTGTCGCAGTATTTATCCACAATCGGTTCCTTTGTAACAAAATTTCGAAGATCGATACCATGCAATACATTCGAATGATGTTTTTCGACGTATTGTATTCTCGTGTTGACAGTTTTTCACGGAAGTACAGAAGGGATACATATGTCAATAGTACGCCAGATGCCCGAATTATATCTTCGAGGCGGTTTAGCGAATGTAACAATGAGGAATTTGTCGAGGGAAGAAATCGAATTTTGCGAAGAAAAAGTCAATTTTGTCGCCAATCATGAATTGATGAAGAAACACAAATACCAAGTAATGAGAGTTCTTGGTGAGACAATTGGTGGTGACTACAGGGAAAACAGACAATCAGCAGAACAAGAATACACGATAGCGATCTGGCGAGCAGTTGTTAACTTATTTTACCACAGACACTATAAATTCAGATGTTTGGCATGCAATTCGACAGAGTGGATGTCAAAATCGTCAATAGTCAAACCAATAGACCAAGCTAAAACGCCATGCCCAAATTGCGGTGCTGTCAAAATAATCGAAAACGGCGAATCGAAATTAGTGAATCTTGAAGAACTGCAGAAATTGCATCAAGATTCTTCGACAATGCCAGACATAAAAAGTTCAATAATATCGATACCTGGGGCTGATTTTGATATTGATAATATTAGGAAGTCTCTTGAATCTGGTGATATAAGTCCAGAACAATACGATAGACTAACAAGATTTTATCGATACGACGATCCGCATAAAGTGTTCGAAGACCCGAATCAGATGTCCAAATTCTTCGGTGAATTCGTTTGGAGCTATTTCAAACAACATCTGCGTGAAAACGCGAGGGTGGAACACAACAAAACACCAACGAAATTTGTTGGACGTGCTGACGAAGTATTGGTGCAGGACATACTGTCATTGTGTCGCAGAAACAAAATAAAAATCATTTTCTGCGAGAAAACACAACCAGAAAATGGTTGGTGGGTCATTAGACTCAACTGTTTGCACACATCTCTTGAGTTTTCCGAGAAACTGATCGAGATAATTGGCAGGGCCAAACAACTTGGCGTATTATTCAGAGCTACCAACGACTCTATCGAGATTCGTGAAACTTTTCACGCACCTATGATAGAGACCTATGTAATCAAACCGGAGCATGCATTAGTTGTAAGAGACAGTCAGAGTGATTCTGATTGTGAAAATTCTTTTTGCCTGGATCATGTTAATTTCAAGACGATAGGAGGTATCAAAATGGATTCTGAAAATCATGTCGCATACATCGACAGAAGCGACATTATGGACGCTGTCTACAGATCACTGCCTGATGGTAATTGTCAGAAAGTGTTCGAGTTGTACTCACAGACCGGCGAGACATACACTGAATTCCACGCAAGATACAATTACAATTCAGAACCAAAACAGACTCATATCGCTGATTTCCTTGGTATCACAACACGAGCTGTGAAACAGCACCTCCACAATATCAGAATGTCGTGTTTGATGAATCAGTTAGTGCCTGCTAACATCTGACGTTCATCGGCAAGAAACAAAATCAATCGTATGCCGATCAGCTGAACACCGATCGGCATACGGTCTATACTGGTAACCATTATGCAACAAACAGCCGATCATGAATTGCTCGATGATAAATATTATATCCCAATGGTAGTAATACTATTTATCATATCTGTGGTATTGGTGATCATCTATTATCCAATATCGACATTGTTAGATATTTTGATATCACCATATCCAAGTCGTGTAAATAAGGAGTGGTGTTTTGACGAACAAACCGGGAGTGAAGCATGAATCATTTTCCTTCTATCAAAGCTGTTGCTTTTGATTGTTTTGGAACTGTTTTCGATATTAATGGAGTAAAACACGAAGATGTGGTTAGTTATAGCCGCCATGTTAGAAGTTCTAATTTCACACCATATAAATTCAATAATTCGTGGTATAACTTAAAGGCTCATAGCGATTCGGCTGATGGCATAAAATCGTTACAAAAGCGTGGATTGAGATGTATCGCGTTTAGCAATGGTTCTGTCGATCTAATAACGTCTATATCGCAGAATAATGGAATTGATTGGGATCATATTGTCGATCTGGTGGCGAATAAAATTTACAAACCACACGGCGATGCTTATACAATAATCAAGAAATGTTTTGGATATGAGACATCAGAAACGTTGATGGTCACAGCTAATCCAACATTTGGTGATATTGAAGGTTCGGCGTCTGTTGGAATGATGTCGCAAGTGATCAGGCATGGATATCCGAATACGATATTGGAGCTTAATGAAATGTTCGGGGACGTTGATGAATAAAACTCAAAAACTGTCGAAGTGTAGCGACTGCAGGAATAATTTCTATAATGGCCGCGATGGTTCTAATTGTTGGTTCTTGGATGATGCCAAGCCTGCGATTATTCATGTTGTGCCGACACACCAACCGAATCCGGCTGATCACACCAGACGGATTGAGAGACTTAATTGCTGGACACCAAATGCCGGGATGAGTATTTTCAAAAGATCATAATTTGTCAGGAGGATGATCGAATGCCGAACGATGTTTCTAAAGCGTTGGCTGTGTTGAGCCATTCAATTCAATCTTGTAATGACTATGCGTGGGCTTGGCATTGTAATATAGCGATGCCAATGATTGATGAAGGTATAGAGCCGAGAACTGCGAATATCGCTGCGTCTAAAATTATGCGATTGCTTTTCGACGTAGATGTCACTAAATTCAATCAATGGAAGATAGAAGAGTCTTACGAGAATGTATAATCAAAAATTCGTTAGTCTGATTAACATTCTCGAATATAGAAAAGTGTCATGAAGAAAATAATCGCTGTCGGTGTCATGCTTGGTGCTATCAGAATATGGATGGGGTTCAATGTCGAACCTGAATCATTCAGCTGGGCACAGGCTTACAAGGATACGGCCCATCTGTTCATGGGCGGTCTAGCTGTTGCTGCGTATAGAGATAAATTGTTGTCTCAAAGAATTCTCTTTGTTGGTTTGTGCGTATTAGAAGTTGTGGTGGCTGTTGCTAGTAGAGTCTAATTTGGGACTGTTTATATATGATGGTTGATAAGAATAAACGATTACTATGTAAAGGCGATCGTGTAAGATTAACGAAAGAGGGAGAGCGTGTCCTGCGGGATAAACCACAAAGCCAGAAGCATAGAAACGGAACTCCAAGGAGCAAGACCGGCGTCGTGGTGTCTAACAGTCGAGGAAGCACAGTTAGTGTAAGATTCGATTCTGACACTGAAAGTAAAACTACGCAATCATATGGTTGTTGCTACTGGGAATTAATCGAGGATGATGATATGCAAGATTACAAAACCGAAAATTTCTGGAGACCTGAACAATCACAAAAGACTATGGCGTATCAAATGCTCGGTGCAATTTTCGATGAGAATTCAGAATATGATGACTTAGCGGAAGCGACGTCTAAATTGATCAACATCATAAGCAAGCCTGATGTTGAAGTATCAAAATTTTAATATATGATATCAGGCATGAATGAAGCTAATAAATCTCTCGAAACTGATATCAGAGATGGCGTACGTCTGTCATCTAATAAGTTCACATTACATGAGCATTGTAGTCGTCAAGGGGACAGCCCACTAGACATCTGGGATTTCGAGAATATGAAACCAGTATGCGGGTGGTCATATGTTGGTTGGTGTCCATCAGCTTCGACGGTTTTACCAAATTCTAGTTGGGGTGTTGATTATCCAATAGCAGTATTGCTTGAAAACGAATCTGGTGAAAGATCGTGGTGCCATATTAAAACCACAGGCCAGCTAATACATTTAGCTCTAAAAAATTATTCGATAAATTAAACCGTAAAAGGGACAATTGTGGATAATCATATCGAACCATTGAACAGTGACGAGATACGAGCAAGGATAAAGGAAAGTGATGATAGAATATTGTTATTGAAAAAACGTGTTTCGTTGATTGATAAGATATTATTTATGTTATATGTCGCGGCCATATTCGCCATATATATGTGTATCATCAATTTCGTGTCTATGAAATAAACATTGTTAAAATATGATTTACTTATATGCGTGATGATTTAAAAAATGTTACCGTTGTGTACTGTGGCAAGGAAGCTTCAGAATGGTATTCATTATTTTGTCAAACGATATTGAAATTAGATAGATCGATAAAATTATTACAAGATACTCGTGATAATATCGATGACGGATCTGAACTACATAAATCTATATGCTCTTTTCTCGACGATCTGAAAAGAAGTCAGAAATGATGTTAATTTGTATCTAAAATATCTCTCATTAACAATTTCACGGAGTAGCACATGAGTTTAAAGACTGAATCTGTTTATAGAATGATGAATTCCTCTGACTCGACACTAAAGCTTCAGGGCATTATAGATCGAATTCGTTCATTGATCTTCGATGAAAGTTATGGTTCAGAAGAATGCATAACTGAAATCTTGAAGATCATCGATAATGTTGACCAAGAAGATGGGATAATTGATTACGATATAAAATATTAATATAACATTTAACATGTGATTCGACTGTCAAAATTAAAACTAGAATATATTCGGAAACGTCAAGATAACGCATTATTCCGATCGACAAAAATGCATCAGAACACTATCAACCGGTCCAATTTTTATTATTGGATAAATGGTAACGGGGCTTGGAATGATCATTTCACTTCTTCAAGCAATGATTCGTTGATGTGGCTTATTACCATTCTTTTAACTACATCATTATTTGTATTACATATTGTTTTCGCTTGGCAGAATTATATAGCGGCAAAAAACGCTCAGACATCTCATAAATTGGCGTATAATATATCTATAATAAGATTATTCATCACGTGCGGGTTGTTGCATTTCATCAACGGTGTCATAGATTGGATAGTGCCCATATATTATATTTCGAACGCAATATGCATATATGGTATAATACAAGCATTTATTTTGGTGGTATCAAAATCAAGAATACTTGCTGATGAAGAACATGCAAGAGGAATGAGAGCACAGAATATCAATAGTAGTATATTAAAGATATTGGAATCTGAATGTGTTGATTTAAGTGATAAGTTGAATAAAGTTCGAGAAGTATTACATAGACCTGATTAGTGATGTATTTTAATTCATATTAATTCGATTGCTTTATCATAGATTGATTGATATGGGATTATTTGATTATATTTCTGCCAAATGTGAATGCGGCAAAGTAGCAGAATTTCAAAGTAAGAGCGGTCCGTGTCAATTAACCAACTATGCTTTAGATACTGCCCCTGAATCAGTATTGCATGATGCTAATAGACATTCTCCGATATTTTGTGAATGCGGTAATTGGTTAAGAATAGATATATCAAGCCGTAAAATGATCGTCGTTGATCCCCCTGAGCCTAGCTGGCCATTGTTTATACGATTAGATGATAAGAAAGTTCTTGATACAAAGAGGATAAATAGTGAAGGTGGGGGAAGATTCGAAATATATCGAGGCACCAAAAAATGTGGTCAGTTCGATCCAGACTATTTTGTATGATTTGGAGTTAATATGCAATCGCCGTCATCGAGAGTTTTACAGGACGCATTCAACGCTGATCAGAATGCGATCTATGCACTAATATCTAATCGTGTGCCGTGTAATGAATCTTTAGCTGACGATAAATATGTGATTGTCGGTCAATCAAAAGGGTTATCGGACGGCAACTGGCAAGTTGGTGTTATGGGTTTAGTAAATGCTGTTCTTGCCGCTAATAATTTGCCGCTTGTTGCAGTAGTGTTCAATGACGGCGACGGTCTTGATGGTGAACCTAAAATGACAGGTTTCTGTGATTATATACCGAACGAATAACTATTGTTCTGGTTCCAATCTAGCCAATATATCTGCTATAATTTTATGTCTTACTATATCACTCCTATCTAATTGGCATAGTGCGACATTATCTAGATTTTGTAATCTGTTAATACACATATCTAGACCACCGGACATTGAGTGATCTAAGTCACTTTGCCTCATATCTCCATTGAGGACCATTTTAGATCCTCTGCCTATTCTTGTCATAAACATTATTATCTGTTTGAATGTAGCATTTTGTGCCTCATCCAATATCATGAATGAGTTATGTAGATTTCTTCCTCTCATATATTGTAATGGGCATATTATCAAACCACCGTTTTCTTTTAATTCAGTAAGTTTTTCATGACCAATATGCTGTTCCATTTCATCAAATATTGGGACTAAATATGGGTCTATTTTTTCTGTGAAGCCTCCTGGTAAGAACCCAATCTTTCCGCCCACATCTACTGTCGGCCTTGTTATCACTATCTTTTTGATCTCTCCTGCAAGCAGAAGTTCACATGCTACGCCAACGGCGATAGTCGTTTTCCCTGTCCCGGCAGGTCCTGTACATATTGTAACATTATTTCGCCTTATTGATTCTATATATTTTATCTGATTATCAGATTTCCCGATGAGTTTTTTGGTTTCGAAAATTTCATCTCTCTTCGGTTTTTTAGTTGTCATTCGTTCTTGTCTTGGTCAGAATGTTATTTGTGGCTAACATTAAGTACTTACTATAAGAAAAGATAAAGAGAAAAGATATTATCAATCTCCAAAAGAGAACGCGATGGAATCATTCGTAATAGACAAAATTAAGCATATTTCGAACACAGAAGTCATACGTAGACTTTTGATTAAATATTTCATAGACAGAGGTTTTGCGAACAATTTCGACAGAAGATTACATCCTTCACTGATACAAGATCTGCCGTATGTGATACCGGTATTGTCAAGTAAAGTAGAAATTGTTCCACATTCTGAAAATATAGATTCAACAACCGGAATGGCCACTATAGGTTGGAATTTATTTGTGCTCGGAAGCCATAGAATGTATCTCGGCGAAACTTGTCATAGCAATTTGCACAATTTAGCTCGACAAATCAAGAGTGGCTTCATAACACCAACTCGCGACACATCGTCAGCTAGACTTCAGACAACACCGAAGAAGGTCATTCTCTTTATCACGAAAGTGCTGAGTGATCATGATGAAGGTTATGTTAACCTCCAGCCTTCACAACAAACTCCGAAGCAACCTGGACAGATCTTCGCAGCACGTCAAGCTATGATGGGTATGCCGTCACAATATTATTCTAGAACTGGCTTCGGGACATAGCGTGAAAGAACCATCTTTCCTTACTACAATCCCTTCTCGTATTAGTTCATTCAGAATAGTCATATTAATACTGTCTATATGCACAGATTGTGCATTTCTATCATTCGTTATCTTCATTATCTCAACATATTTGTCACTATAATTATCATTGCTTATAAACCATCCAGACAGCAAACGATTCAATGCAACAGATGCACTGTGTGATATGGACATTTCAAGCCTTTATCTTAATCAATTAACGCTCAGTGGTTCAAGAATATGCGAGAATCTATTTGATCTTGTCACTTTTAATTCTTGCGAGAACGTATCAAACATCATATTTCTATGCGAAATTATGAAAACCGTCTCAACTTTCGGTGCTAAATCGTTTTTGATAATATTTATTAATGAGTCTATGCCGTCATCATCAAGTCTTCCGTCAACTTCATCTAATACCAGTATATTGCATTGTCTGCCATACATCGCTTCATGAAAATCAAACATCGCCAACATGAACGCGACATCTGTTCTTTTTCTTTCGCCACCAGACTCGAAGTCATATCCCCACATATTACTTGTTACACTTAATGAATTAGTCAATTCTATTCTGACATCTAACCCGAAAACATCGAGATAGTGGTTCAATCTACTGTTTATGAATGGTATATGGTCTTGAAAGACATAGCTTTTAATCTTATTTCTATCACTATATGATTTCTCGATATAACTGTAATGCCTTGTAGTGAGGTCTGTCAATTCGATATCAGCTTCTAGTTTAGTGATCTCATTGTTGATTTGATTTATCGACGATCTGATATCATCAATTGATCCGGTATGCGGATTAACCTCATCGCCAACTTTTTTTGATTGTTTAATTTTTCTTTCTATGTTATTCGTATAATCTGTATAATCTCTATGTATAGAATTAGCTTCGCCCATACTCATTGACGGTTTGCGTTTAGTTATTAAGTCTTCAGCTTTTTTAATAGCTTCCTCAATTTTTATTCTTTGTGCGACCAAGTTATCTATATCTGCAGAAATTTCATCTAGACTTTCCTTGATAGGGTCAATTTTTGTTGTTATATGTTCTGACAATATCTGTTGTTCGCATTCACTACATGTTTTGCCATTTTTCTTGATCCAATTATTAATTCTATTTTCTAATGATCTCTTCGTTCCATTTTTCTCCGATATTGATGAAATCAACGAATTCAATTTCTGTCTTGAATTCACTACGATTTCATTCATCTTATTAACAGAATCCCACTTCTGCTTTAATTCATCTAAATCAGGCAATATTATCTCGTCTCTCACGGTCCTTAGTTTTTTAGCCTCAATTAAAAGTTCTCTTTGGCGTGCTTTTTGATTAGCTGCAAATGTTTTCTCTGAATCGCATATTCTATTTATTTGTTTTTCTAATTCGTTTATCTGATTTTTCAACATATCTATTCTAGATCTTGATTTATCAGATTTATCACTGAAAGCCTTTGATTTAGCCTTAGCAACTTTCGCATAATATATGAATCTATCAATGTGCAATATTTTTTCTATAGCTTTCTTGCGTGAAGCATCGGCCATTTCCATCCACGGTTTACCATATTGGTTAAAAAATACTGAACCGCAGAATATTTCCCAATCTAGACCAAATTCTTTTGATAGCTTCGCCTGCTGGTTTTTAGAAGTCGACATTGTACTACCGAGAACATGTTCATCACCATGTCTCGTGAATATTAATTCATTAGTTCCAGCTGTGTTTCTAGTCCTTGTAATCCTGTCGCCATTTTTGAATTCTACAGTTACGACACAATCTTTGCCTGTGTAATAATTTATAATCTTATCACCAGGATTATGAGAATGCATCGTCCTACCAAATAAACACCATTGTATCACGCTAGGAATTGTGCTTTTTCCAGCACCGTTTGATTTCTTTATTCCGGCTTGGCCGTTGTCGTACGTGTCTTTAGTGTCGTCGTCTGACACTTCGCCTGTAATCAAACATTGTCCAAGACTATCAAGATCGATTTTTGTTTCATAATCGCCATATGACATGAAATTCTTCCATGTCACCGATTTCAATTCAAGCATCTGTTAATTCCTTGAAGATTGCGTATATTTCAACGCCTCATATATTGTAGTTTCGTTGTTCTTTAATACTAAATCGGACAAATCGTATGGCAGTATGAAGTATATATTACACATATTCGCTAGGTCCGACTAATACGATTGATTTATTTTCGTATATGTCTATCATCTTGAACAATTAGTCAGAACATATCTCTCAGTTTTTCAGCTATAGCTGAGAACGCTGAAGCGAGACCTCTTTCAGAACTAACAGCACATATCTCAGTTGATTCGCCGTTACTGTCTACAACTTCAGCTATCATCACATCACGATCTATGGAAAGTTTGAATGTGTATGCAGAATGTGGATACATACTTTCGAAACATCCTCCATAATTGTTCAAATATCCGATACCTATTTTCTGTAATTGGTCCCATTCGTTCATTATCGCACCACAGTTAAAATTTTGAAAAATCACATAACAGCTTCAGTAAACCATCCTGGAAGCATAGATCGTGCATCATCCATGAATCTATGAATCGATTCATCTAATATGTATGTGTCAGCATAGTCGGTCTCTGATCTTATACTTCTCCCATAACTCTGTATCAGCTTGAGAGCTGTGATCCAAGTGTAATACCTTCTATCGACTTCTACCCTGCGTGCTAATTGCTTATCGTCAAAACAATTAGCATATGGTACTTTGCAAATGATTTGGAATCTGCTAAGGTCGTCTTTCAAGTCTATTCCTTCGTGCATGGCTGGTGCTATAAGTATCGTATTATCTTGCAAGGCATGGAATGCAATCATTTCCTGCTTGTCTTTGAAATCTCTCTGATTTAGCAACCTTTTCTTCACGTTGACTGATGATTTTTCTAAAATATAATCCATGATGGCGAAATTGTGTGTATGAATTATGCCTTTTGTATCACGATGTTCATCACATATTTTGTTGATCTCAGTAACCATTTTAGGTGCCCAATTGTGCATATTATTCTTCCCGCCAGTCATTTTCCCAACTGTGCGAATGAATATGGGGCGATTCTTTACTGGAAATCTGTTCTTCATTCGATATGCTGCTATATCGTCTCTGTCGATACCGAGAGAATTAGCTAGGATATTGACATCCAAAATCGTCGCACTCATCAACAATATTCTCTCACCTTTCGAGAATAACAGATCGTTCGCGAAATCTTTTATGAAGACAGGTTTCAGATTGACGATATTATATGGATTACTGCCATGTTTCGTTTCAAATTCTGAAACCCACTCGATGTCCGTTTGCATTTGGTCCATGAATGTGTTCAGCTTGTTAATCAAATGAGTCAATTCATCAACAGCTTTATCATTCTCAAGATCCAATGCCTCTTTGAGCATTGATTTCAGATTGTCGATGATATTCTTATCATGGAACCACACAGCATAATCTTGCGGTGAGTCGAGTTTAGGTAGTATAATACCCCTATTCCTGAGTGAGAAGTCCGTAAGTCTTATAGAGACGAAGTCTAGCAATTGCTGCTCGATGTTATGACATTCATCTATTATCATCAAATGTCTGGGGACATTGAATCTTGTCGTCATTTGTGTCTGGTATAAGAAACTATGAAAGTTCATAGTCACTTTTCTGCTATTGATAGCCTTATACACTTGTTCGTAATACGGGCAATCGCTGTATGACATCCCAGGAGACAGTCTTGTAAGCTCACCGTTTTTGTATAGTTCTTTTGTGAAACAATTCGGACATTTGAACTTATTGCCCCTATTGAATTTGGTCTTGCAAAAACCATTCGAGCAATCTGGGTGCAATGCGGCATGTTTGTTGAGAGTATCTTGCGTCATTAAACGCCTATTGACCATTTTATCGCCGTATCTGTCCCAATATGTGCATTTGTAAGCGTTCCTTCCTTTTAATTCTACTATCATCTCTCCGAAGTCATCGACAAGTTGATCCTGTAGAATTTTAGTGACCGTAAGATAGTATGATTCATCAAAATAATCGGCTACTGTCATGCCTATCGTTGACTTGCCGCTGCCTGTCGGACATTCAAGTATTACTACTCTCTTCCCGGCGTTGAAAGAATCTAATGCGAATTTGATACAATCTTCTTGGCCGTCTCTGAATTCTTCTTTCGGAAAGTGTTCTTTGATCTTTGTTGTGTCAAAATCGTAAGTAAGCATGATTTATCCGTTGTAGAAGATATTGTTAGCCACTATTGTAAAATACTGCAATGAAATGTTGTTTCACAAGTTACGTATATGGAGTATATCAGGATTACATTCCAATATTCGTATACTCTGTCGCACGTGCTTTCCCACAGCATGTTACAAAAATATTCCTCAAGGAAAAATTGAACGACAAGAACAAAGAATCATTAGAATTAGTGAGGAAATTCTGCGATAATTTTGAGGTGATTGATAATTTTTCCGATTTAGATCATTATGAATTGCCACATGGTGCGGCTAATAGATATATATTAACAAGAGAATATTTTGATGATTGCGAATATGTCTATATTTGCGATATTGATTTCATAATCTATAATAAATATGACAATAATTTCATAGATACTTATTTGAGGAAATGTCATAATCATAATTTACCATTCAGTAATTATTGGAGATACGATGGTAGATTCAGAATGGGTGGCATTCATTTTGTTATAAAGAATGAATATTTCGATATCATCGATAAACATATAGAAGAGATGAAAGATAAGAATTGTGAGTTCAGAACTAAACATGCTGGTAATCCGATAAAGTCGTATGATGAAGAGATGTTATATTATATGTTATTCAAAGCATTTAATTTCAGAGACTTAAATGAAAGAGATAATAAAATATTTAATGGCTTACATCTAAAGATATTCAGATCATCAAAAATACATGACTATGATAAATCATTTTATAGTTCACAGAAAATAAAGGAAATTTTCACCGCTGATCTCATAAATTTATGTATGCGGACCGATGAGAGATTCAAACTGTATAAATTATTGCACGCTGTTGGTGCAACGATCGTCTGAGATATTATATTTTAATGTATTCAATACAGTATTTCATTATTTAGTTTGATACATTTCAACAATTGGAGCTTACATGTCTAAAATCGCATTGGTAGCTGATATCCATTTTGGTGTCCCAGGAAGATTAAATGATATCGTTTTCTCATGTGAGGCAATACGCGATTATTGTGCCGCAAACAACATTGACACAGTAATAGTGCTTGGCGACATGTTTCATGATAGAAGATCGTTAGAAATAGACGTACTGGTCGCAGCTTGCAACTTCCTCGAAAGCACTTTCAAATACGATCAAAAATGGATCACTTTCCCAGGAAATCATGACATGTTTCTTAGACATTCTTGGGAAATCAATAGCTTGATGGCTTTAAACAAGCATCTAACTTTAATCAACGATATTAAATTATTGAAAATCAACGATAGGAGATTTTGGGTATTACCATTTATACAGTTCGAGAAATCATATATGTCTGTTGTCAATATGATTAACGAACGATGTGAAAACGGCGACAAATTATTGACACATGTTGGCGTGAGAGGTGCAACACTTAATACATGCTTCTTATTGAAGGATTGGTCCTTCGTTGCTTTTGAAAGTTTCGATTTCGACAGAATCTACACTGGTCATTTTCACAGCAACCAACAACTTGGTAATGTATGGTATCCTGGCTCACCAATACCTTTTAAATTCGATGAGGGTGATATTCAGCACGGTTTTTACGTGTACGATACTGACACTGATGAACATGAATTCGTAAACATATGGGATGTTGCCGCCGAATTGTTCCCAGACGTGATTCCACCACCTCAATTCACTACAATATCAGACAATAATCTACAGAATATTGATTGTGATTCTGTCAATAATAATATAGTTAGAGTGGCTTTAAATAGAGATTATACATCTGATGAGAGAAAACAGATGACTAATATGCTACGCGATATGGGATGTAGAACCGTGAGATGGCTTAATATGTTCAAGAACGATCGTAATATTAGTGATGATAAAACGGTTACTTCTACTCAGAACCGCGATCTGTTCAGATCGTGGATAGATAATGATAAGAAGGGGACTAAGGATTTGGATAAGGATACTTTATTGAATCTGAATAATGATATAATAAATGAGGGCGATGAGCTTTATTCGGTTGAAGAATCGGATGTTTCTTGAGCAGCCTTTTTTGTATTTAATGGTCGGCGATAGACTAACGTCGCTTCGGTATATTAATGTATATCGAACATATCAGCTTTGTTTGCTGAGTTTTTTAAGTTAACTCCGATCGATCGAAATGTGGTTTCCTTCTTTTGCTGAAAATGGAAATTTTAGCTTCGTGGCGTATACCACGACCAGTTTCGATTGAATGGTTCGGACACCATTACTAAAAAGATCGTTTGCATGTGCCGGTTGACGGTTCATGATGATATGGACTGAGGATAGTTCTATGTCGCATAAAGATCGGAGTGACCACAGCAGTAACAATCGTTAGTTGCACCCAGTGTAAAAACGATGTCTGGACCGCACTAAAATGGTCAAAATTTTTCGAATTTCGAAACACAGACAAATCGCAAACTGGACTTTCGTGGAAACTGGCAGAAGTGCAATTGTTGCTGTAAATCGAATCATCTGAGACACCGAATCTGATAGAGTGTACGGCTTCCTTGGCGGGAAGTGACATGGGCAGATGACAAAGAAGTAGTTTCGACCAGCTATTAACTCTCCCCGAAAAAGCTCAGCTGGTGCTTGCTACGATCTTACGAGGGCAAGGTAAAACTTGACCAATACCGTCGTATCCAATTAACATGAGAGATTTTTCTCTCTTTTTTAAAATGTTATATTGGATGGATGGGGAGAGCTTTACCATATTTTATGGTTTCCAGAAGATAATTTCTGATATAATTTTTTAATATTGTAAATATTAGGAAAAGATAATTTCAGAGCGTCTTTAGGAAATAGTATGAACGATATATGTCAAGTCCCGTCCCCAAGGCTCCCTAAGAAAAGTGTTGAGGGGAATGAGATATGCGATAAATATGGTAATAAATATATATTCGATCAAGATATGAATGCATGGATTTATAAGGGCACATCTACATCGAAAGGAATAGTTACCGAAGACGACAATGGCATAATTAGTAGTAACATATTCAACAGATTAACCAAACTCAGAGATTATGTTAAAACTAACGACATAACGCCATTCAAATTAGCACCAGGATCTGACGCATATTGGTATTATTTCAGAACTAGCGATAAATTATTTAGATTCAGGCAAGAATCACCAGATTCGTTGCGTATAGAAGTTGATAGAGGTAGATTATTCCAGATCTTGTTGAAAGAACGATGTCCCGGCAAAGACGGCGACGAAGGACCTAAAGGTGATAAAGGGGCTAATGCGACTTCTAATTCACCAGAGCAATGTTTTAAACCGGTAATAAACGGCAAGAAATTAGATTTCGCGATCTTTACGCCAACGCCATTGGTTAACAAGCCCGGTGTTGTATTACCAAACAATCATGTTCCAGATATTTCAATAAGATTATATTCTGTTACTGTCAACTCACCAACACCATCTTCTGCCGATCAATTGACATCGCTTGCTATACATTACAATAGCGATAAATATGCAGACATCGCCCCAAAATTTGCTATGACAAGACAACTATTGTCTGATAATAGTTTATCTAAGCAGGCTGTTAATCTGTGTGATATACCACTGAGTGATGTTTTGGTCTTGTCTACTTCAGATTCGATATCTGATGAACCAAGTGTTGAAATTGATATTAATCCGATCAACACAGCAGAAGTTAGAATAGTTTCATCTAATATTGATATTGACAGAGATCTAACAATTAGATCTATTAAATATGATTCCAGCACTAGTGTAGTGTGTGGGTCTATATTTCTGAGATCGGACTGGACCGGAGATTGGTGTGTTAAATCAAGACAGCGTGGACCAGATGGTGAGCAGGGCGATCCCGGAGAATGTACTGTTAAGATAGTTGAATGTATAATAGATGATACGAATATTTTAGCGACATGTCCTATTGTCAATGTTAGAGCTGATTGTGAATCAGATATATTATACACGATGTGTGCTGATATAATAGAGGACTTCTGTGTTGATAAGATCAGATTGTTGCCTAATTCTGGCGATTTATCTAATGTGAGTGCTATAAAGAGCACGTTTGCATCAGCACAAATGACATTAGATGAATGTAAAAGGATTAATATATACAATGTTTCATTAGACGAGTATGATGTTCCTGAATTGGAACTGACTTTTTGGGAACCACAGCCTGGGTGCTTTTTAAATAGGAATTATACGAAGCATGACTTCGATTGGGTCACTTTGACTGATATTCCTGCTTGTGATGTGAAGTGGTTTGATACTACAACTGCTAGACGTGGCAAGTATCCGTATGATATAGTTCAGGCTCCAACGCCTGAACTGGATAAATGTTGTCAAGAAGATTTTTTCTATTGCCCTAATGTTCAGGATACTCCGTGTTCTGACGATCCGCCACCACCAGAACCTCCGAATCCGCCTGAGCCTCCGAATCCGCCTGAGCCTCCGGAACCGCCAAACCCGCCAAACCCACCAGAGCCTCCGAATCCACCGAATCCTCCGAATCCTCCGAATCCACCGAATCCGCCTAACCCGCCTAACCCGCCGGAGCCTCCGAATCCACCGGAGCCACCGGAACCACCTAATCCGCCAGAACCACCGGAGCCTCCAAATCCACCAGAACCTCCAAACCCGCCAAGTCCAAGTGCTGCTGCCGCGTCTTCGGAAGGCTCGATTCATACTATGTCATCTGCACAATTCAAGGCTTCTGATGTATTTAGTCAAGGTGTGAGGAGATGGAGAATTTTCGGTTGATATATGTTTTGGGGATTGTATGTTTTCTCTTATTGTGTGTTCAAGCGATGGCATAGACAGTATCGCAACTATTAACAGTTTCATCGATACTTCTAAATATGAACATGAAATAATTATATGTTGTGATGATAAATCTACGGTGCCTTTGAATGATGCGTTTCCAAACGCTAGGATCATAACGTATGCTACTGTCGACAGGACATCGAAAATTAATGAAGCAGTAAAATCGGCGAAATATGATAAAATTATAATAGTAGATGGTTGCGTAAAATTTTCAGACAATTTGTGTTCAAGTATTCTTAAAACGCTACAAGACAGATCAGCTGTAGCTATACCTTCTACTTATGGCTTAGATAAATCACTGTGGTGTGCTGGTGATAAATATTACTCCACTTTTTCGTTTCAATGGAATCTTAGGATTCGATACGGCAACGATGGTGGACAATATTCACCTCTGGTGTGTCCATCTTGCTTTGCGTTTAATAAATCTTGGGTCGAATATGTTGAATATTTCGATGACCTGTCTTTGGTCAATTACCAGATAGAATTTAGTCTTAGAACCTGGTTGCTTGGTGGTAAGATTGTTAAATGTGGTGCTAGCATTGCGTCTTCATGTGAGATGACATACAAAGTTGATGAATTGGCAAGAATAGCCGAGGTCTGGCTCCCTGCATATTCTAATTATTTTTATGATGAATATGTTGGGACTCCTATTGATTGTGGTAGGTTGAATGACCTGATCAATGTTCAGAATAATAAACAGTCTATAACGTCTGATGAATTCTTGAAGACTATGCTTCCTGAATTACTCTCAGCATATAATTTCAGGAATTTATTTGTTGATAAAACGATCGCTATTGTTTGTGATGGTGCTTCAATAGACTTCATCGATCGTGCCGTGATATATAGAAATGATGTTATAATAAGTGTGAATTATATGGGCCTGGTTTTCGACAGTGATTATAATGTTTCATTTGAAGTTGAGACTTTAAATGAGCTTACGACTAAATATAATCACTCAAGTTTTGTTCTACCAACTGCCTTGAGTAGTTCGTTGGTTGGCGGTATTGTTCGTACTTCTGATGTATTTGCCAATTCTGCTGTTTTTGAATTGGACAGACTTGGGTATATGAATGATTCTGCTATTCCGCCGTTTGCAAATTTTGACAGCCCGATACATTTCGCCATTCATTTCGCTATGATGACAGGTTCTACTAAGATTAATGTGTATGGTTGTGACGATAGGATGATATGTGGTAGATCGTATACTTCGCTTGTTGACTTTTACGATAATATGGTAGATGGAGACACTGATAATATCAGAAAGAGATATGAATATTATAGGTATGGTTACGATATGCTTGGTAAGTTGGCCGATAAGTTAGGCGTTAAATTGATTAGAATTGGTGCTATGTGATGCAATTACAATATGTTGTTGCTGGATCAATAATAATCATATTTATGTATATTATAGCATTCGCTGCTATTTTTAGAATGTTAAATATAATATCGAAGATTTCGAATACTTTTGATGTCTGGGTGAAGCAAAATGGCTCAGGAACGAGAAGATCCAGAGATAGTTTCTGCGAAGATCAGGTCCCAATTAAGAAAAAAGAAGATAGAAGGATTCCAGACGTGCCACCAGAAGCCATCGCACCATCAATCAGGAATCCACCAAAAATTGCTGGAGGATTCGGGTCTGTCGTTGATGACTCAGAATAATGGAACTAAATTAGTATATTCTGTAGTCAAGCGTAGGGTAGGAGATATCCAAAAGCGTCCTGAATCTGTAGCTAAAGAGCCGCAGATAATCAAAATATCGATTGATGCTAATGAGCAAGTATTGTATCAACCACAACTTATAGTTTACAAGTTGTGCGACGTCTATGATAATGAAAGATTTGAGATGAAAAATATAGGTCTAGATATTGGAACTAAAACTATCGTTCTCGCGTTCAATGATAAGAACGACGATTCGATAAAATTCATCTCAGAAATAAATGGGTACTGGCCGTTTGAGAGATCGACGCCGTTCGTTAAAAATATGCTCAGCGATCCGAATAAGGTCCGCTCAGATGGCACTAGTAGGCCAGCTAGATTCATAGAATTGAACGGTAAATTAATAGTCATTGGGTCTGATGCCGAGGAGTTGGCATATTCGAACAATGATTCCTTGTTAAGACCGATGGCTGAGGGAGGCATTAATCAAGACGAAGAAGCACTTACAGTCTTAGCTTCTATCATTCATGGTCTCTTAGATAAATGCGAGTATGAAATAGGAACGTTCGGTAAAGAATTGAAGATCTGCTATTGTACCACGGCTGAAGCTATCAATAAGGATATAAATATAGCATATCATGAACGTGTCGTGAATATGATCATAAGTTCATACAATAATAAAACCAAAACGAAGATTAATAGCGGTAATATCAAGGAATCACATGCTATAGTTCTCGATATGGATTCAGAGAATCAAACTGGTATTGGTATATCATGGGGTGCCGGGACAGTAACAGTCAGTTACGTCAAGTATGGTCTTGAGATATATTCATTCTGTTATGTTGGTGCTGGTGATTGGATCGATGAGCAAGTGGCTATGAGATTTGGCTACAATCCAAGTGCCTCTAAGATGAAGAAAGCGTCTCCCGAGACTCCGACGACAGTCTCAAGACGTAAGATGAATATTGATTTGAATCCTAATAAATTGCCAGACGATAGAGTAGGTAAGGATATTGTCATCCACTATGATGTCTTGATCGAGAGAGTTATAGACGGCATAATTAATGGTTTTGTAGAGAACGAGAACAATGCCAGAATAGAACACCCAATAAACATTTATATGGCTGGCGGCACTAGTTCGCCGAACGGTTTTGTCGAGAGAGTCACCAAGAAATTTTCTGAATCTACTTTGCCGTTTCAGATCGGGTCTATCAGCAGATCAGATAAACCATTGTATGCCGTGGCTTCCGGTTGTCTGAAAGCTGTGGGATACGGCATAATCCAATAAGATGCTATCATTAGAAATAAAATATGTGAATCATACAACTGCGGCTGTCTTGATTAATGGTGAAATGTATTATATCAAGACAGGTCCGGATTTCCCGATAATATATAATAGTAAATTGACGAAGTTGAATATACCTAATATTGATAGCTGGTTACAGGCACAAACACAGCAGAGATATTCATTTCGTGGCTTAATGGATATGATTAAAGCCTTCGAAGATGGAATGATGTTGAACTATCATAAAAATGATATGTATGAAATACTTAATAAATTCTATACGATGATAATCTCAACGATATTTAGAACCAAAATGGTTAGGCTATACACTGAACAATATAAAATAGAGTTAATGCCGTACGACCAATTTGTTAATGTAATTCCTAAAATAAAGAACAATTTCGATAGTTTACTGGCCAAGATGGGTCAAAAGAATTTATATGAATATTTGTGTAGATTGTGGATGTATTCGCTGAACAACAATTACGACGAGTCTGAAGTCATTGCCAACTTAATCAAGAGGTTGGGTATGGAACCCACTAAACCACAACTTAATAGGTCTGTAAAAGAAAAGAGAATAGTCGATGGTATTGTGCACAAGTGTATGACGTCATCGATGATTGAATTGAAATCTGTGTCCGAAGAAATTGTTTCGAATGTTGATCATATTCAGAATGGTATGAGGATTAACGTATGAGAATCGTGTGTCTGTGCCTCTTTTTGTTGTTTACATCATCGCTGTGGGCAAAGGATATAAAACTTGAAATAGAGGACATGACGGCAAGTGTGAATTCGAGATATACAGTCACTGATAAGATATCCCCTTGGTACCTTTTTCATAATTTGTTGGCGAATAGAGATTCTAGTCGCATAGTTGTTAATAATGAAAGCATACCAACAATCCAATGGCTTTCAGTATATGATCCAGTTTATAATGGGATCAAGATATATGCAGATTCAAATAAGTTCTCAAACTCTGGAAGAGACACCGCACTTGAGGGGCATAAAGGACAATTCTCAGCGATATTATCAGAAATCAACATACCGCTATCACACGAACTGATAGCAAATGGCAAGATTTCAAATTTTGGAGAATTTATTGATCGTTTGAAAAAGAATATTGGCAACACTAGAGAGTTGACGTGGGTGCTGTGGGCTTTGTATAAACATACCGGTTATGATGAAATGTGGGAATCATCGGATGGTCGTATGTGGGACATGTCAAAGATCGTCTCCATCGAATGTGAAGAACCGATTGTTGGTGCGGCTTGTGGTGGTAACCATAGATTGTCGGTGCTGTATAAGGCTAGGAAGCATTACGGCTTGGATGGAGGCGTTTGGCTAGTTATTGACAGTAAAATCGACAGTCATATAAAATTAGCTAAGAGATTGCAAAATAGAGATGGCTCGTTCTCGTCTAAATTCTATCTTGGCGGCGAGCGTTCTAATGATACTATAATGAGGATCAACGCTACAGGGCATATATTCGAATTCTTAGCAGAGGCGTTACCAGATGATATGTTGAAACAACCGTGGGTAATGGCTGCGGCGAGATCATTGATCGAAGATCTCAAAAAAGATGTGAACTTCGCTAAGGCTGGTGGTCCGATTTATCATGCGTTGAATGGGTTGATAATATACAGACGAAGACTTATGAATGATATGCTGTGATAAGATAGTTTGTCGATTGATAGTGTCGTATTTTATAAACACAGGCTGTCTTTAGTACTTTCAAATGAAGCGATAAAAATGTCAGATGTCAAACAGGTTTCGCATTCTGAATATACTGGAAGTTCAGAATTCGTGCACTTGCATAATCATACTGTGTATAGTTCATTAGACGGTGTTTCTGAACCTTCTGAATATGCAGAACAATGTCATTTACGCGGTTATCCCGCGATGAGTGCTACTGAGCACGGTCATATGGCATCAGTTCCTGATATGTATTTGTCTTTTAAGAAGTATGGCATTAAATATATCCCAGGATGTGAGATATATTACAACGATTGGGAACCTAAAAGGAAAGAAATTGAAAGTCGTGGGATAAAAGTTCGATCAAACGACTGGAAAAACAATAATTGGGAAGAATGGACTAGAATCGCTAGAAATAGACATTTAACTGTCTTATGTAAGAATGAAGTCGGATTTCATAATCTAGTCAAGCTTACGACTCAAGCATATCAAACCGGCTTGTTTGGTGCTGGTACGATGCAGTTTAATAGGATTTGGTTCGATAAGTTATGCGAATTCAAAGAGGGATTAATTATATTATCGGGGTGTTTGAATGGTCCTGTGAGCCACGAACTTCGCTATAGATTGTTGTTCGACAGGGAAGGTAATGTTGTCAAAGAACGAAGTCGTAAGGAATCTGTGAATGCTGCTGTCGCATATATCAAGAAATTTAAGGAAGCATTCGGCGAAGATTATTATATTGAACTCCAAATGCCTGGGATTCCAGATGTTGAAGGTGTTCCATCTGATGCCGATGTGTTCAGAGATCTAGTTGATCTTGCAGATCACTTCAAATTGAAGACCGTACTTGCTAATGATTGTCACTATATCAACAGAGAAGATTTTATATTACAAAAGATAATGATGGCTGTGGCACAGGAGACTACTATTGATTCGCCGGATTTGTTTCATGTGAACAGCGATGAACAATATATGAAGACTAGGGGCGAATTGTGGGAGAGATTTAAGAATTTTGACTATAGTAAGGGGTTTGATGACGGTGTTTTTGAGAGCATGTGTGACACCACTTTAGAAATAGCTTCGAAATGCGATAAATTTGTCGGCGACTCAAGTCCGAAGACACCAGAGTTGCCTAATGCTGATAATGAATTGAAAAGACGTGTTGCTAAAGCATTGATTGATAAGGGACTTGATAAGATTGATAGGAAGTTTTTGATAGATGGTAGAATGGTGACATATGTTGAGCAGGCTAAAATAGAACTTAATCGTTTCATTGATAAGGGTTTCGCTAGTTATTTCTTGATCACGAGCGATCTTGTGAGATTTGGTAAGGAGCAAGGCTGGCCATTCTCCCCGCGTGGGTGTTCGGTTCCTGATTCGCAGATAGCTATGGCTGATGGCTCATCAAAAAGAATAATTGATGTCAATGTTGGAGATGAGGTGCTTGATGGATTTGGTTCGATACGTAATGTTGAAAATAAGTTTATTTATGACGTATCAGAAGATCTTATCAAACTTGAACTAGATGGGTTAGAAGATCCGATATTGATAACGACCGATCATAAATACTATATATTGAGAGATGGCCATGTCATGCTGGTTAAAGCGAGCGAGATCGATAGTTCTGATGAGATTGTAAATTCGTTTCCGAGACAGATTGGTCACGATGATGGGCTTGATGTATTCACAACATTAGAATTACTATTGCGGCAGAAGAGAAACATCGAGAAATTGCAAGAATTGGTCCATGCAGGTTCTATAAAAACAAGAAAAATAAAAAAGATATCGAAGACGCCATATACGGGTAATGTTTATGATATTCAAGTTAGTGATACAAATTGCTACCAGCTAAACGGGACTTTTAGTTCAAATTCAGCTGGTGGGTCTATAGTATGTTATCTTCTTGGTATTCATATTATTGATTCTCTGAAATGGAATCTATCGTTTGATAGATTTTTATCGCCTAGTCGTGGTGGATATATGTTGAACGTGAAAATGCAGGATTAGAAATATGAGACTAGTTAAACCACTATCAAATCATGATACCAAGATATTGTCTATAATGCGTGAAGGGTATGATTTCGCATTGCTACATAGTGACAACTGGTTCGCTGGAGTCAATAGATGTCCATACGGACTTGGTATACCAAGTAATGAATTAGCTAATGCTTGGTATAGAGGCTGGTGGTTCTATTTTTATAACATCAAGCCTTTGAGAGATTTAAAATGAAAATCATTATCGATACCGCCGTGGTTAAATCTGTGTCAGAAGAATATCAAGAATATTCATGTGGTATGAGATTGTGTGCCGAAGATGGTGAACATAAGTTTTCAAGACTATACGGCTTTTGGTTATCCAATAATACATATGAAGACGCTAGAATGCTTTCCGTCATTCTGTCGTTGTCGTCTGTCGCATCTAGATTCAGAGATAAAGATGTGACATTACGCATTAACGACGATTTCGCGATAGATGTCTTGTATGGTGATGTTGTTCCTTCAAACGCTGATATCACGAATGAATTGAAAAGGTGGTTTTCGTATTATACTTGTCTGAAAATCGTGCATTGCGAATATGATCCGATGCCCGATGAGATTTTTGAAATAGCTAACAGATCTATTTCTGATAAAACTGATTATATTGGTGATTGATGTCGATAGAACAGACCTTGAATGAGATCGAAGATGGCGAATCGAAAACCATTAAGGGAGTTAAAGTTACAGCCAGCGATAATTTATATGTTATTGATAATAATGCATATACGCTAGAAGAAGCTGCTGAACAGATAGAACAACGTGCTAAAGTTACAGGTATAATATACAACGAGACGATATTCATTCTAGCCGATACTAATGGTAATAAAGTAGCAACGAGACAATTGAATAATAAATCTGAGCATACAGCTTTAATAGAGGAGGCTAAATCCAAGAAATTATATGTTTATATGTCTGGTGTTCAAAAGATTGACGGTAAATTTTACACGACATATCCGTCTATAATAGATTGGGCGTCTGTTCCAGACGTGCCGTATACTACTAAGAATAGAAAGAATTCAGCATTAAATACTGTTGATTTGAAATCGGCATTAGCCGCTGACAAAAGAACGATTAATGACGATAATGATGATTCAGCGATATCATGTCCATATTGCAATAAGACTATGACAAGTACGCAAGGTAGAACGCTACATGTCAAATCGAAACACCCGGACAAATATGATGACTATATGAAATCAGATAAGAGCGAGATTGTTCGTGTTGTGGTGAATGATACAGTTGATACTAATAACGAATTTGTTTGCCCGTATTGTAGCAAAAAGATGACTAGTGCTCCGGGTAGGACTTTGCACGTGAAGTCAAAGCACCCAGATGAATATGAAAGTTATATGAATGCCAAATGATCTTTCTTGGGCTGAAATTGTTGATATAGCACGCGATTCTGTCGTGAAATGCGGTGACATTGTTTATGTTAATAGGCTGAATTTCGAGATAGCTGAAATAGAAAAGCAAAGCTCGTCGTCTCTGTGGGAGGGATATTATAATTCTGGCAAGAAATTTACTAAGAATCAGAATTGTTTGGTGCTACCGTGGGTTCTTGGTATGATGACCGGTGATGGTGATTTTGACCCCATTGCTGGACGTAAGATGCCATTGCTTAATACGATCAGAGCGTCTGCTGTTGTTGATTATAGAAATGAGAATGGTGGTGATATACCATTCGACTTCATAAAAGACGCAGACATGCCAGATATTGACTTGGATTGTCTGCCAGACGCCAGAGATCCGATCAAAGAATATGCTATTGAGAAATATGGCGGCGATAACAGTGACGGTTATGGTCATGTTTGCAGTGTTGGAACTTGGCAGACGTACAAGTTTAAGTCAGCTATTATAGACGTATGCAGTGCTACTAATCTTGTTGATAAATCAGTGGCGACTGATCTCACAACTAGTCTTCCAGATGAAGTTGACGGCATAAAGGATAAAGGTAGGGCTGCGTGTAAAGGGATGGTTGTTGTTCAAGGAACAAATGATGAGAAAGAGTGTGGGTTCAAGCATGCTAAGACCAAATGTCCGAAGTGTGGTTCTTCTGATACCGATGGTCCGACGATAGGAAAGATCCTTGAGGAGCACAAGGATCTCCAGGCTTTCGCCGTTAAATATCCGGATATCATTAAGTATGCTGTGCGTCTTGTTGGCAAGATTAGAAATATGGGCATGCACGCTGGTGCCTTGATTATAGCTGATAGGCCGTTATACGGCAATGTTCCGATGGCTAGGGGTAAAAAAGGCTATTGGATTTCGATGTGGTCGGAAGGAAGAAACGCACAATTATCGAAATTCGGGTACAACAAATGGGACATACTTGGTCTTAAAACGTTGCAGTATATTTTCAATTGCTGCAAATTGATACAAATGAATAGAGGGATATTTTTCGGTAAACCACCATATGTGTATCAATTGACATTGAAGAACGGTTCTAAGATAAGTGTTAAATCTGGTGAGAAGGTCAAGATCGATGGTGATATTGTCGACATTGACCAATTATACTTGTCGAAATATCGTTGATGTATTTTAATAATATCAATAATTCTATTATTTTTTAGGAGATGTTATGTCATCCGCTACACCAAGACTAGATCTAGATAATGGTATTATTCTTAATGCCAAACTCGCATATGCTAAATTTAATGAAATAGATTTAACTAATATGAGTTTAGATGATATATTCTTCTCAAATATTGTTTCATATTCATATGATAAATATTTGTGTGATATTCTTGATGGTTTACGGAAAGCCGGTTTCGTTAGACCAAATAATGTTGTTAGAGGTAGACCAAGAAGAATCAATAAAGAGGTTTGGGATAATTTACAAAACCTATCTGAAATATATGACGTTAGTGCTATAGCGTTGGTGAGAGCCTTGTTAAATAAATTGAGCGGTGAAATTTCAGAATGCGACAGAAACAACGATGCTGTTGATGCGTTACTTCAGAGGACTAAAATTAATCACGATATAATCAAGGGTAGATTGCGGAAATCTAGAGAATGTACTATTGGTTCAGATCGTAAGGCATTTGATCCTGATAGATTGCGGAAATCTAGAGAATGTACTATTGGTTCAGATCGTAAGGCATTTGATCCTGATAGATTGGCTTATTTTAAATCGAAGGATAAGAGATTTACGGTAAAAGAATTTATGATTGATAATCCCCCGAATGATATAGTTGTTCTATGTGAATCAACTAAGAATTCTAGTCCGATACTTGCATATGAATATGACAATGGATATATTGTGAAGCCGATAAATAGGCGAGGTTATAATATATGGTATGCAACGAAGACATTGCCAAGTGTTGTTAACAATATTGTTGATACCACAAATCTTGGTAATCAGTATGCATCAGCTGAAGCTGCTATAACCAGTTTGTATAGTCCTCCAAAAGAAAATGTTGATTCGTGCTTGGAAGAATGTAAATGTTAGAATTATCGTCAGATGATATTGTTTCGATCGATCGCAGCGTTGATCAGAGTGCCCCACCAGCCATGGAAGGCTGGGATGATATAGACCCTGAAAATGATATCGCTGGTCACTTCTATGACAGTGATGGCAATAAGCATTATATTAGACTCAATGACCCACAGTCATTGAAGTTAGCCAATGATATGTATACTGATGGTATATTCCAATTCGATACTGATCTTGCGAAATCGATTTTGTCAAATGGTGTTCGAAATTTCGAAGACTTGATGCTTTTCAATGCTATGGGCCATCCCGGTCCTATGCAGTCAATTCCAGAAGCTGTTGAGAATAGAGACGATGCTTCTCGTAGTTGGAAGAATAAACTTCATGAAGTTATTTATGATATTCTTAAAGACACTTATGGTGTAATTGTTTACCAAGAACAGTTGCAAGCAATTTGGCAGAATCTTGCTGGATTTACCGCACCAGAAGCTCAAGAAGCTAGGAAAGCCGTTGCTAAGAAGCTGACACATCTTTTGAAGCCGATTAGAGAGAAGTGGCTCAAAGGTTCTGAGAAGGCTTTGGGTAAACAGGAAGCGGCTGACTATTGGTCGAAGATGGAGACCTTCGGTAGATACGCATTTAACAGATGTCTAAGCGAAAATACAATATTAACTGATGCTATAACAGGTGAAGCAAAAACTGTTGCTGCGTGGTATGAATCAGATAATCTGCCCGATTTGTTTTCGTATGTTGACTGTGTGGTGAAACCGGATAAGTGTGTTGCAATACATGATAATGGCGAGCAAGAAGTTTTCTTGATCGAATTTGATAATGGGCAGAAAGAAGAAGTAACATTGCAGCATAAATTTTTGTGCCAAGATGGGCAGTATCATGAAGTCAGAGATATTATCAAATTCGGATTGGATGTCGCCGAAGTTGAATTTGGTTGATCAAAATACGCAGCCTAGAACTAGTGATAAGGTTTCTGCAAGATGCTTAATGTGCTGTGATATTTTTAGAGTGGTTTATAGGGATTTGATTAGATCAACCAATAAGCATTTAGCGATGGGACTGTGCGGTTATCATTGTAAAAAATGTTTGCATAGCACAGAACAATATAAGATTATGCATCGAAACAATTCGATCAGATCGCTTGATAAGATTACAAATGGTGCGTCCGATAGATCGAGAAAATTATGGGAACAAAAAGATTATAGAATTAAAATGGAAGCAAATCATGCGAGATTGAGAACCGACGAAAATTTCGCATCGAAGATTTCCGATACCATAAAGAATAAATTTATTGCTGACAGAGACTATGTTGCTAAAGTTAATGCGTCTAGACGTAATGATAGTGATGATTTTATAAGTAGATGTGACGAGGTCCATGATTTCATTTATGATTATTCAAAAACTGTGTATGTTGGCGTTGATGTTAAATTTGATATAATATGCGATAAACATGGGGTCTTTTCGCAATTACCATCAAATCATCTGCGTGGACATGGTTGTCCAGCGTGTGCTAATGATAGATCTAAATTGTCGAATTCAGAGTTTATTGATAGATGTGTGAATATTCATGGCGATAAATATGATTACAGTAATACTGAATATGTATCGTCGCTTGATAATATAACGTATCGGTGTCCTAAACATGGTATGATAACTCAATTAGCACAAAATCACGTCAAGGGGCGAGGTTGCAGATTTTGTGATGCTGAGAAAACATCATCTGCTGGTGAACAGGAATTAGCCGACTTTATATCATCGTTCGTTGATATTAGGAGAAATGTTAGAGATCTTATAGATAACTCTGAAATAGACATTGTTATTGATTCTATGAAAATTGGTGTCGAATATCATGGCCTGTATTGGCATTCATTTAATAGGAAAGAAACTAAGAACGAGAAATATAGACATTACGATAAATTGAGCAAAATGCTTGATATTGGATATTCATTGATCCAAGTGTATGAAAACGAATGGATATCTAGGAAAGAAGTAGTGAAGTCGATGATTATAGCTAAGCTTGGGTTGATAAATAATAAATATCATGCTAGGAAGTGTGATGCTATTGTATGCGATGAGAAAACAGCTGCAGATTTCTTTAACAATAATCATTTGCATGGTCACAGAAAATCAATGATGTATATTGGCCTAGTATACAATAATGAAATCGTTGCTATGGCTTCGTTCTCTGTGTTAAATGGTAGATGTGAACTTATCCGTTTTTGTAATAAATTGAATTCTGTGGTTGTTGGTGGGCTTAGTAAGATTATTAAAAAATCAGGTTATGACAATATCTTTACATATGTTGATAGACGATATTCATCATTAGCTGCATCATATAGTTCTGTCGGATTCGAATGTATTGGTGTGACAGTGCCCGGATATTGTTATGTGTTAGGACAGAGAGTTTTTGCAAGACAGAAATTCCAAAAACACAAATTAGTTGGTGTTATTGATAATTTCGATCAAACGTTGACAGAATCAGAGAATATGTTTAATAATGGTTACAGACGTATTTGGGATGCTGGAAATTATAAGATGATGTGGCGACGTTAATATCAATTTTTATAGGGCTATTTATTATGTGGCTTTCAATCTTCGTGGCGTTTAGCTGTGGTGTTGTAGTTGGTTTAGTTGGCGGTAATTGGCTCGACGCAAGAGATTTGTTGTATATCTGTCCAAGATGTAAAGTCAGAGGCGGTAAGGGGACTATTGTTCATCAGATTGAAGAATTGGCTATGTCTGAAATCGCAGAATCTTCAAATCGTGCGTATATCGAATTATGTGAATTCGGTAGCAATAATCAAAAGCCATAGATATTGTGATGTTTGATTATACTGTGTGTTCTAATCGTGATTGGTTTATGCGATGAAGATAATTAGTGCGAAAAGCCTTGGTGTGAAGAGAGTTTACTCACCAGAGATGGCTGGGAGTCAACACAATTATATAACTCAAAATTCCAAAGCTGTTCATAAAAACAGCCACTCAGTGTCGTATTGTCTAATGGCGTTGCGTTGCTTGTGGTTGAAAGCTCATTTCGCACCAGAATGGTGGGCTTCAGTTATGAGTGGTTGCAAAAGAGATAAATTGATAAGATATATGGGTGTTGCAAGGTCTGAAGGATGGAAACCAACAGATATCACAGATTTGGGTACATTCAAAAGCAACATCAAGGTTAAGTCTGTAGTTTTTGATACTTTAAATGTGAATAATCTGACATCTGACTTCACGGTTACTGGAAATTCGATCAATCAAGGGATGGTTGGCATTAAGGGGATCGGTGAGACAGCTTCCGCTACTTTCCAAGGAATATCTAATTGTTCGAATATCGACGAATTTATTGAAGCTAAAAATGGCAAAGACAAGATAGTTTTAGAGCGATTTATTAAGCTTGGTGCCTTTAAAGATATTCCGGGACATCATAATTCAAAAGCTTTATGGACATATTATCAATATAAATATTGCACTGGTAAAGATATTACAGCTTTGAAGAAAGAGATCAAGGCTAAGCTATTGGCTGCTGATGGGTGGGATGAAGAGAAGATTAAAGCCGAGATCGAGAGACAGATATTTGAATATAGAGCTGCGTACCCTAAAAGGTCGAAGATTCCACCGAAGATTGTCAATTGGAAACCGGTGATAGAAGATGACTCGTGCATGGCTGTTTTGAAGGTCTTGAATAACGAACCAGATTTTAGTTTATCTGAGGTCCTTCGTTTCGAGATGGAATATTTCGGATATTACCTACATTCTCCTCTCGATTTATATCACATCGGTGGTAATAGTTCGATCGACAATGCTAAAAAGACGAAATCTGCTAAAATTGAAGCCGTGGTGACCAATTTTGAATTCGCTGTGACCAAAAAAGGTAAGCAGTATGGCAGACTTAAGATTAGCGATGGTGTTCAAGAATGCTTGGTGATGATTTGGACTAACGAATTGTCGATCCAAGAAGCTGAAAATTTAGTGGCTGGTGCAGGCATCTCTTTGAATGTCGATTATGATGATACGAGAAATATATTCACATTACAAAGAAATGATAAGATTATGGACTTGATTCCTAGGTGATCTATGCAATTGTCGACGCGAGATGGTATAGCTTGTGATTATTGTGGCACAACTCATAAGATAGATTTCGATTACTACTCGTTTGATATGAGGAGTGTCGAAATACATAATAACATGAGACCGTCGATTGAATCTATATTGATGTCTGATACTGTTCATTCGTATGACATATGTCCATCATGTTTTCAAGATTTCAAGAAATTAATCGTCAGTAATAATAATTCTCCTAAAAATATGATGTGTGACTTTTCTGGTGAAATTGTGAGAGAATGGTATTACTATGTGGTGGTGGCCAAAATCTCAGTGAAATTCACTGGTGCTATATGCACGTGCGTTAAATGCAAGAATAAAACATATAACACTAAAATGGCTTGCACATCTTGTGGTGGTAATGATTTCATAGCAACACCGCAAGTGAATACGACTAAGAGATTCTTGGAAGCTAATATGTCCAATAAATTCTTCGATACTTTCACTGATAAGATTAAATCTGTGAGAAAAATTGCTGGGGAATGGTCGACTAATAGTACATAACACCAGCTAATCCCACACACATTGGAGATCATATGTCTGGTTACAATCCGTATCTTCCGATTGACGTCATGGTTAATGGTTCTGTTATATCAGCACGGCCATACGAATTTGATTCTGATGTCGCAGATCAGATGGACATGACTAACGCGAAAGGAGAATATGTGAAACCATCTAAGGTTTCTACATGTTGTCCAGATTGTGGATGTGGATTAGAATTTGATGTTATATTGCCAGATCCTCCATTTCCAATGATCGAATTTGACTGTTATAACTGCAATATCAAAGTCCCGATGTCCGATCCGTTCATTCACCCGGTCAATGACGCTAGGGTTAGTGAAAATATGTTGGACCCGCTTTATTCCGATAAACCTCTTGCTGAAGTAATGTCGTCGGTTGCAGACAGGTTTGATATATCTAGTGACATCAAAATAACTGTTGACGATACGAATAATACACAGGATGTTATTGATAGGAACGAGCTTGTTGCGTCAGTAGAAATAACAACTACGATTGAACCGAAACAACAGGAAACTGTTGAACCAACTCAACCATCATATGATATTGGTGTCGATAAAGCTTCAGGTGCTGATTTTTCTGCAGAAATGTCTTTCGATTCAAGCAGTGCGGCAGTCGACGAAACAATTCATGCCGAGAACAAGGAAAGTACTGAAGACGATTCGGTATCTGATGGCGATCTAAGCCCTTCTTCGGACGTTAAAGACGACAAGAAGGCAAAGAAGACACCGAAAAAAGTTAAGAAGAAGACCGATGCTGTCGAAACAACCGAAACGCCAAACGTCAACAATGACTTAACCGACCTCCTCGGGAGTCTTGAATGAATGTGATATTTGGGTCTGGCGTTGTTGGATTGTTGGCGAAATTAGTTCTTGGCCCGAATTGGAAATTAGTACCGTTCGCTAAGAGCAGATTTTTCTCATTCAATCCTCCGTTAGACGATAATTTCATAATACGCAACGTAGAGACAGATAATTTCGTAAAAGAAATTACTTCTACCATCGGCGATGTGGTTTCATATAAGTATTCTAAGGCTTGGTCTGTACGCGGTCAGATATACAATAAATATGACCATGGAATTTGTGATGACTGGCTTAATAAGGTGTTCGGTAATGATGTGCCTTCGCAGTCGCATGCTTATATGAAAAGTCAGATGTCTTTTGATGTCTATGATATTAGAGTGAATAGTTTATATTTTTCGTTGGTGAATAGTTTCAAAAACGAATTGGTCGAAGAATCTAAAAATAAAGTCACTGAGATAGGGCCTCACTACTATATTTCAGGTGGTGTCAGATATGAATTTGATAAAGCTGTTAGCACCATACCATTAGACGCTTTGTTGAAACTCATGAATATTGAGGGTGAGTTAATTTCAAAACCAACATATTATTTGCATATTGAAACGACCGATCTTGATTTTGAGGGTAATAATCAATTGTTGGTTTCTGATCAAATGTTCGACTTTTATAAAGTATCGAACATAGCGAGAAATAGATATCTGTTGTACTTTAATAGAGACGCCGCAAATTATGGGTCATATTTGATGCAGTTCATAAAGAAGTTCGATATATTAGACGGAACGTGTGTGAAGGACGCGATACCGGTTGGTCTTGTTCCTAATTTGAAGAATATCGAAGAGAACGCCGGAATATTTTGTGTTGGATCGTATGCACAATGGGATTGGTGTATGGATATTGGTTCTTGCATTCTTAGACTTCTAAGATACGCCAATAGAGGCAATATACCACAAAAGATGAAGAAACTATGAGTAAGACTGCGATAGTCATACCGACGAGATTGCATTCAACAAGATTGCGTAACAAGTTGTTGCTTGATGTCTGCGGAAAACCATTAATATGGTATACTATTCAACACGCTTTGCAGGCTAGTCGTTGCGATTTTATTATTGTAGCGTCTGAGGATGATGAAATATTAGATGTTGTTGATGGGTTTAATTTTGATGTGATGCCAGTAAAAACAAGACCGGCAAGTTCTGGCAGCGATAGGATAATGTCCATATCTGAGCTTTTGAAAGGATTTGGGGTGTCATATGTTGTTAATTTGCAGGGCGATGAGCCAATGCTTACGAGCGATGATATAAATAAGGTCATTGATAAATCTCATTGTGCCGATGTCGTTACGTTGTCGCACGATGCCACTTATGAGGAATATATTGATCCTAATTGTGTTAAAGTGGTTGTTGGAGCCGATGGATTAGCGATGTATTTCAGCAGATCGCCGATTCCGTATGGATGCCATGAGAGGTCGATGAAACATATTGGTATATATGGGTATGCGGTTGATTTCCTTGAGAAATTCAGCTGCATCGAGTCACGATATGGATCTGAAAAGTTGGAGCAATTAGCGTGGTTGGAACATGGGAAAACAATAGCCGTTTTCAAAACTGACAATCGCTCGATTGGTGTTGATACAATAGAAGACTTTAGAGATTTTGAAAATGTCATACGGCAGAGAATATGTTAGTATAATTGGCATAGGTAAAAACGAGTCTGAATATGATAGAAAATTGCGTATGGTTTCACAATTGTCTCAGTTGTGTATATCATGCTCACTATGCGAATGTGGTCTGAAGAAGGCAGACAAAAATGATGAATTTAGAGACCCACATTTGTTGGGTAATAACAACCCTAGAGATTACATGATAGTATTAAATAAACCATCGTGGGATGATTTAAGATTGAGGAAACCACTTTCTGGTATCGAATGGTCTGGTTTTAAGAATGGCTTAATAAATAGTGGATTAGACGAATCAGATTTTTATGTCACTTATCTGACTAAATGTTATGAATCGACTGATGATAATTTTGGCAATTGTGGTTTCTATCTTGGATTTGAAATAGCTTCGATTAATCCTAAGTTGATAATAGTTTTTGATGATATTGTCGCCGATTCTATATGCGACGAACGGCGTGATGGTGACAATACTATATCAAAAAGCAAATATGGCATAAATATGTTTAAAACTAATATCAATAGTACCAGCATATTATGCAAATTAATCTCTGCTATTGATTCTCGTTGAGTTCTAGTATATAATACTGTTCGTTGTTGATTTTCTTTTTGCCGAGTGAATATTTCCCGGTCAATTCTAAGAATTTACGCATTCTTAGTGCGAAAGCAGACACTGTGGTTATATGTGGATTTATTTTCTCTAGTATTGTAGTGGTTTTGATTCCTTTTTCGTTGTTGATTAATTCATTGTAAATTGTCTCTATTACAGCTGATGCTGCGTTGATCGAGTCAATTTTTTCTTGTCTGACTTTTTCGATCTCTTTTTTGGTATGTATTGCGTGTTCGAGCAATTTCTTTGCGTCACCTTGCAACTCTGCAATGTTTGAAGAGATTATGTTGTCGATTTCGCCGAGATTGATATCTATAATGGTAATGTTTGTTTTTGACATGTGTCGGAGTTCAAAATGAATAATTGCGTCTTTTGTAAATCGTCTGCTAATTTAAATACTGAATTAACTATCACATTGGACGATGGTTCAAAGGTGAAAGTCCACATTTGTGACGAGCACGCTGAAGACGCAACTGTCAAAACAGCACGTGTTGCATATATGGAATTACAGAATGCTATAAATCAAGTACTTGAACAAGCTAGGGCACTTGGTCTTAATATTTCTGTTGCCAATAGTGGTTTGACGATTGTTCAATCTAATGAGCAGGCCAGCAATAAGGTGGGTGCAGATGAACCAAAAAAGTCGAGTGCGTCAAAAAACGCGGAAGCGGTGGCACAGGAGCTGTTAAACGACCGAGATCTGATTTCAACGGAAAAGTTAGATTCGCATCGTGGCATGCGATCTGTAGGTGGTTCTACAGAGCATGGATCGGTAGAAAGTCATAGTAGTCATGGTTTTGGTGACCTTTCAGATAAATTGGACGATAGTGTCATGAAAGGTGTTGCTAGAATGGCTGTAGTGGAAGGCAGAGAAGGATCTAAGATAGCTATTCCGACCATGAGGCGTGATGGTACTGGTACAACTACTATCAATATAATAAACACGGAAAGCGATAAGACATTACAAGCTAGATTCAAGAATATGTCTGATCGCTCTCTGAACAATGATTTGCCTAATTTTGCGAAACAGGGCTATGCAAAAGCTTCAAGAGATTGTCCGATGTGTCGAGGACAAATGGTTATAAGTGGTCAGACGTGCCCTAAATGCCTCGGAACTGGTATTATATCGACTTATTAATCAGCTTCGGTTCTAGTAGATGGCATTCTGCCTGATCTAAAGTCTTCTTTGTCCCAAGTCACGTTCGCTTTATTCAAGCCTTCTCCGGCTTTTTCGATATTAAATTCATATCCTTGATCATATTTCGTAGATGATATTATTTCATCCAATTGTGGATGGAATCCGAAATCTGCTTCTGACCACGTCTCGAATTCTGTTTTCAGTTCTTCTATTATACCATCTATCGAATCTATAGCTTTTGTTCTGTCTTCTTTCGGTATCCCTTGTGCCGTCATTTCTTTATCGAATGCTGGTTTGAATGTTGGGTCATCGATATATTTATATGTGTGAATTTTTGCGAACGCAGCGTTTATACCGGTCGAGTGTGTTAATTCGGCTGATTTCAGCTCGAACATATTGTTTATTTCATTATGTAGATATTCGAACCCTCGTTCGTGTTCTTTGTCTTTCTTGTGTATGTTTAGGCCAAGTTGTTCGTCCTGCTGAAGGAAAGACTTGATCGACTCTATCAGAAGATGTTCGTTTTCGTTCAATGCCATTTGTATTTCTCCATATTCTTTTTAAAATTTGAATGGAATGGTTATGGAATACAATACAATTAGAGTGTTTGATCAAGTAAGATTATCCACAACTAGAAATATTACGTACCTATCAGCACCAATCGGTACTAAAATAGAGCCGCATGGCATATGGTCAGTATCTGGGGCTTTCGAAGATGGTACATTGTTGTGTGTTAAAAACAATGCTGTTGTGCGTGTTCCGGCCTCTGACGTATTCAGAGTTTTCAGTTACGACATATCGAAAATAACAGAAAAATTGGGAAGATTGACAGATGGCTAAATCGATTAAGAATTCTGATGATAATTTGTCAGAAGATACGTTTACAGATATGATAGAAGAGATTGATAAAGAATTTGGACTTGGTTCTTTGATGTTATTTTCTGGACCGTTGGTTAAAGTCGATTCTTTCCCGACTGGTGTTATGTCTCTAGATCTCGCGTTAGGCGTTGACGGATTACCAATAGGCAGAGTGATAGAATTGTTTGGTGCTGAGAGTAGTGGTAAAACTACGTTGACATTGCAGTTGATAGCTGCGTGTCAGAGACATTATTTTGAAGATAAAAAAAGATTCGGCAGAGCCGTTTTCGTAGACGCAGAACATGCTTTAGACCCGGAATGGGCATCGAATATAGGGGTACGTATAGACAAACTTCCTATTTCGCAACCAATGCATGGTGAGGAAGCTCTGAATATAGTCGAAAAACTAGTCCTGAGTGGTAGAGTTGATTTGATAATCGTGGATTCAGTAGCAGCTTTGGTTCCATTAGAAGAAATTCAGGGTGAGGTTGGTGAACATCACATTGGAGCACAGGCTAGAATGATGAGCCAAGCCTGTAGGAAATTGTCAGCAATAGCTGGTAAACAAAAGACGACGATAATATTCATTAACCAAGTTAGAGAAAAAATCGGCGTCAAATTCGGCAATCCTGAAGTTACTCCTGGCGGAAGGGCACTCAAATTTTATGCTTCTATAAGGATGGAAGTTATAAAAGGTTCTGCGGTTAAGATTGGTGATGCTACTGTCGGATTTAGACCAACTGTGAAAGTTGTCAAGAATAAAGTAGCTCCGCCGTTCAAAAAAGCTAATTTCGACATATGTTTTGGGCACCCTGAAAGACCGGTCTATGGTATTGATTGTATGTCCTCTATGATAGATGTGGCGGAGCAATTTGGTATAATAGGTAAAAAAGGCAGCCACTATTCATATGATAAAATTGTCCTAGGCAACGGACTTGCCAATTCATCTAAATATTTAAGGGAAAATCCTGATACTGCTAATGAAATCCGCGAAAAGATACGTGGTAAGACGTTCGGTAACATATCTGTTGCTAATGTTACATCACTCGACCCAATAGATGACGAGATAATAGATTCAGATGACACCCCCACTGTATGATGTCAATACTGTTGTTTACTTAAAAGAATCTGCTGCCCTTGGTTTCTTAGAGGCTGTTTCAATATCTGGCATATCAAGGGAGTTTGATAGATGGATATACACTATAAGAACAAGATCGGGATTGAATAGTGCTGTAGGTCTATATGGTGATAGAATATCTGTGTCGCATGGTAAGTTGTTGCGGTTTAATGAGGACGAATTGGTGTCTATGTGCGATGCATTACGGTTGGCTGTCGCTAATCAACGCAGTGTATTGGAGAAACTTGAAGCCCAATTGGCCATTCATTGTCCTTCGACAGAGTGAAATTCTTTAATGGACGATACGCTCAATAAGATAAAAAGCATAGATTCATCAGTTGGTCCACAAGTAGCTCAATTCGGGAAATATGAAGAAGAAGCCATAATATCATTGGCTATAGATCTACCAGAGTTCTTTACGTCTGTTGGTAGATTCATGAAGCCAAATATGTTCCAACGACTTGAATGCCAAGTCGTTATGGCTGAAATTCTTAACAATTTCGAGAAACATAATATAGTCCCTTCTAGGAATCTTCTTAAAGATAGAATATTAGCTATCTTAACTGAAGATGATCCGTACGAATCAATACTTGCTATTATAGACAGAAAATCGAATTATAGAGAAGTTCCGATAATAAAAGAGAGCCTGCTGAAGTGGGCTAAAGATAAGGCTTTCGGCCAGATATACAGTGAGGAGGCACAGAATGCGTATGTGAATGGAGATTATGAATTTCTAGAAAGCATAATACAAGATGCTAATAGAATAGCAGATGTTGGTAAGAAAGGGTTTTGGTTCTTTGATAATTATCAGCTGTTGTTCCAACAAGATATTGTTGATCATAGAACGACAGGGTTTCCTAAATTAGATAAAATATTGAATAATGGTGGTCCGTCGAAAAAGGAAGTTGTCTGTTGGCTCGCTCCGACTAACGTCGGAAAATGTCATACTTTAAACACAAAGATATTAGAGAAACGTTTATCTAATATCTTTAAATTAGAGTTGGAAGATGGTAAGATTATCGAACTCGCTGGCTATAGAAAAATTCAGACAGCACGTGGTGTGGTTAGAGTCTGTGATCTTACCGATGAAGACGATATTACCGAAATACCAACTGAGAGCGATGGGGATATTGACGTGTCAGATGTGTGGATTCGAGACTAATATCGATTCACATATTAATACAATGATGGCACATTTGCATGATATGCACAATATCAGAAAATGTGATGGATCATTTGAAGAATATGTGTATAAATATTTTGAACGTCCGAAATGTGCGTGCGGACAGTGCGATAAACTCGTTTCATTACATTGTCGTCGTATTGAATTTAACACTTTTGCTGATGATTGTCAAAATTTTCAACGATTCAGGAATGTCTCGTGTCCTGAATATTATCTATATCGTGGGATTTCACCAGACGATACCATTAAATGTATTAGTGATAGACAAAGTAGGGTAGCACAAAAATCTGTCACAGAAGAACATATTAAAAAATTATCCGCGATTAATACTGGCGATTCAAACCCAGCTTCTATTGCGAGTATTGTAAAACGCACTAAGAAACATGAAACTGAAATAAGAAACGAATTGAGCCGGAAATGTTCTGGTGAAAACAATGGGTTTTATGGTAGGCATCACACTGAACAGACTTTGTCTAAATTGGCCAAAATACGGTCAAATATGGCGAGACAAATTTCGAAACCTGAATTGATAATATGGGGTATGCTGCACGCTCTAGGAATCGATTTTGAATATCAAGTTCAGATTGGAAGATATATTGTTGATTTTTTAGTCGGCGATTGTGTTATTGAAGTGTATGGTGATTACTGGCACGGTGATAAAATGAAATCGTCTGATAAAAAATCAGACATTCAAAAAGAGAGATTCCTCAAAGACAACCACAATTTGTTGATAATATGGGAATCTGAAATTTCTGGATCGACAAAAGAAATAGTTAATAAGCTATGCGAATTAAAAAAATAGTCAATACCGAACGGTACAGACATGTGAATTTCGGAGAATTAGAAGGTAGTCATGAGAACTCTGAAGTATTCACGCCAAACGGATGGTCAAAAGTTAAAGCGTTTGAATATATTAAGAGAGGCCCGAGTAAAATAATAGACATAGAAACCGGTTTTCAACTTGTTTGCGATCCAGGACATACGCTGCAGGCTTATAATAGTGATGGTGTGTTATGTGCGATAACCGCAGCACAACTCGATAATACGTATAAATTGGTTGGTTATGATAATAAGCCGATCGCTTTTGCTGTTGCGGACGGTGGTGATGAAGATTTTTGGGACATAGAAATTGATGATCCACATTGGTGGTATACTTCTAGTGTTGTTAGTCATAATTCAGTTGTGCTTTGTAATAATGCGATTAGTTCAATAGCTGGCAATTCAGGCGATTCGGTAGGCCAAGATGTATTGCTTATAACATATGAACTTGACGCTATTAAGACTGCTTTGAGATGTCTTGGTGTTGTAGCGAGAGACATACCAATCGATCAACTGCAAGATCATCAAGAATATATCAATCGTGTTGTGCGACAAATGCAAGAAACGTATAACAAACGATTTCTGATTGTCGAATGGCCACCAGACGAGTGTAGTGTTGCTAATATATATGCTTTATTGGATAGTCTAAGACGTACTGATAATTGGAAACCAGATGTCGTAGTTGTAGACTATTTAGATTTAATGGTCAGTAGAAATCCTGAGTACAATAAAGATGACTACACCAGACAGAAACATGTCGCTAATGAACTTAGAGGATTAGCGATTAATGAAGATGTTTTAATATTCACCGCGACACAGACCAATAGAACAGCAGCTGGCGGGGGTGAAGAAGAACTTGCTGACTTGAGTAAAGCTTCTGAGAGCTTCGCTAAGCAATTTTCTCTTGATTATGTTGTCAGTTTGAATCAAAGCAGGTCTGAGCGTAGTGCTGTTCCACCTCGCATGAGGATGTTTGTTACCAAAAATAGAAATGGTCCGAAGAACGTAATTGTCCAGTGCAGTGTGACGTATGAAACCATGCTCGTTAGGGAATTGTGATTGATGAAGATTAGAATTGTCATAGAAGCTGAAGTGTCTGCTACCATAGCTGCTAATTTCAAGAGGAATGGATTTACATTGGAGCCGGATGGTGCTGGTTTCAAATTGGTTACGCCAAATACGCCGTCGATACCCCGCAGAAAAGTAAGTGTCCAATTCGTAGATAACCAGGATGCGTTTAAAAAAGACACCGAAAATCCGAAATCTTCGAAAGAGTGAAAATGGCGATTCCACAAGCTGACGTGATGAAATCAAAGAAGAACGAATC
>JACCDG011381826.1_pt1 | contig 71194 bp, 122 predicted proteins | sample 7442471 | NCBI WGS metagenome assembly JACCDG01 (sample SAMN15323444, study PRJNA562643) | freshwater metagenome | isolation source: river surface water | place: USA:Blue River Watershed | collected 2017-08-17 | reverse complement strand
TGAAAATATAAGATAAAGATTACAATAAAAGCTGAAGAAAGCATTACCGTATCCATATTAGACCCCGGAATATATTTAAGAAAATGACCGGATTTTCACATATATGATGACTGGACATGTTGTATATGTTCACCTCAGGACATAATCAAAATACTGAATGCAAATAAGGGGCCCGATATAAAAGAATTTTACGAAAATTATGTAGTCCCCTTTTTCTATAATCAAACTTATTACTCAATTCATAATGAGTGGTTACTGTGAGAATATAGCCATGGAGATACGGGAGTGATTGAGAGATATGCTCGGGAAGATAACCCAGATAAAGATTTCACTAATATAACACTGAGATGCTTAAGTGATAGCATGAAAACATATTTATTTAATAAAAAACAGAAATTAAAAATACAATGACCTCTTAGTGAGTACGAATACTGATGTAGATTGTTACTAAAAAATATTCATTTAATTAAATAACCCAATATTATGAACAAAAAAATTAACATGGAAAATCTCTTTGCAGCTCTTGATGAGGAGATGGGAATGAAATTATCAAGCAAAATTGATCAAATATATCATCCTGGGAGCAAAGGTGAAGAAACGGAACTTAATTGGATTGGCTTACTTAGATGATATCTCCCCGAGAGATATAAAATTGATAGTGGCTTTATAGTAGATCACACATGATTAATTAGCGACCAAATTGACATAATAATCTATGACAGACAATTCACACCATTTATATTTAGATGAGAAAATACACTTTATATACCAGCCGAAGGTGTTTATGCTGTTTTTGAAGTAAAACAAGATTTAACAAGTGAAAATTTTGAATATGCATTAACTAAATTAGAAAGCGTGCTTTCTCTTGAAAGAACCTCTGCAGATTTTTCTCATATATTATGAAGGTCTAAAAAAGAAAACTTTAACATAATTTGATGATTTCTTTGTAGCAAAAATAAAAGCAATGAAGTATGGGAGGCTTTTAATACCGATTCGAAACTACAATTATTACTTTGTTTAGAAAAATGAATTAAAATCAACAATTCTGAAACAGAAAATAATAACAATACGAGAAACATTTTATCATTTTTTATTCTAAAACTGATTGAAAAAATGAGATCGCTTTGATCGGTTCCTGCATTAGATGTGGATAAGTATCTTTGAATAATTAAATCTTAAAAAGTTTCTCCTCCAAATTGCCCCACTCACAATGACATTGCTTGTCCCCTGTTTCCGAAAAAAGATACAAGCGTCTTTTAAAAATCCCCTCTCAACTGAGGGGATTTTATTGAGTTGGAGATTCTTATTTCCCGAGCACTTTCAGGAGGTCATTGAGTTTCTGCGCATCTCCATTGAAAAAAAGCTTACTGTCCTTTTGGTCGACCGTCAGTCCGAGACCCTTTATCTGTGCGAGGAGAGCGCTTGCCTTTGCAGCGTCACTTGTCGTGACAAATCCATCGAGTTTTCCATCTCTGGTATTCACAGAATACTGATAGTCACCATTGGAAACTATCGAAGTCATCGTAGTTTTTGGATCGATGGGAGTTTCCCAGACATCTCGCATCATACGTTCATGTCGAGCACGCATAGCGTCCATCTGACGATGCATGTTTTCGAAGTCACGATCGATATCACGCATCCAGTCACTTTGTTTATGGATATACATCGGTCGATGAAAGACTTTCCATGATCGTCTCTCATTACATTCGTAGTGCATGACCGTACTGATGAGGATGATGAGGAGGCCGAGAGCTATCCAGCCATAGACACCGATTTTTGCATGTATCTTTTTGAGGAAATCACGGACTTTCTGTCCCAAGAGTCGGAGCTTTTTGTGCAGAGCTCCTTCGGGTGTAATACCAAACATAATAAAAAGGATTAAGAGCTAAGTGTGGATACTGTAGCACAGTTAAAAATCTTTGCAAGGAGTTACCCTCTTCACAAGAAAGAAATTTTTGATGGAATTAAATTTGATTCTTCACGGCTCTGATTTCTCTTATTTTCCCATGCAGATCATCCATGCCGAACTTGAGACGCGCGAGAATCGTACCTATCAAAGATGGTTGTTCCAGGACACTCGCAACAGGCTTCCCCTCTTCAGAACCATTGAGATAACGTATCATGAGTTGATCATGAAACCCGGTTTTTTTAGCAAATACTTTGCGAGCGTCAGTCACGATTCCTGAGAGATATGCTGCTTTATCTTCAGGCTTTTTCTTACTATATTTTGAGAATGAATTATAGAGTTTAGCATATTCTGCCATGCGCTCCTGCATTCACTCTATAGCATGTTGCTGTGAATCCCGGGCGTCTTCAATACTCATAAATATATGGAGCTCTGTCTCTGCCATTTTATTATGCTGATTGCGCACCGGTTCTTCTCCTGTGACGCGTGTGAGAATGTCAGTCTTGGTAACAAATATTCCTATTCTCTCCTCTCCTTTTGCGCTTTTGAAATGGATAATACGAGCGGTTGTTTTTGGTTTACCTTTGGTGCTCTTATGAGCTCTTACATGAGGTACAGCACGTGAGAGGAGTTCGGCAAATTCACGACTATGAAGCATCTTACAGCGACGGCGCGCTTGAAGAGTAAAACGAGTAAATCACTCTGGGGCAAGACCGGATTTGATAAACGCTTCATCAGAGATTCTATCAGGATCAAGAGGTAAATCACGGATGAGGTCATTTCTTGATTGCATCTTTTCTTCCAGAGTACCTGGCACTCCTGCCCGTGCTGAAATAGGTGCGAAATCGGGCGAACAAAGAGAGCGAGCAATATACGAACCGAGACTCGCAGGCTGACGATGTTGCGCTGCATTTTTACTAGATTCCAGACGTTGTTGGCCGAGCCTAAAGTGTTTATTTTGTTTTATTTTCTCATGAAATTGGGCTACACGATGTTCGAGAAATATCTCTATAAGTCGCTGACAAATATCTGGCTGATCGAGTAATCTCTTGATATATGCATTAGCCGGTAGCTCTTGTCCTACAGTACCGAGGAGTTCCTGTATGCAGTAGAGCATATAGTGTTTTACAGTTTTGAGAGTCACTCCTCACTCCTTAAATTCAGGTGTATCACGAGGATTATCAAAACCTCGAACGTGTACATCAGGAAAATCACGGCGCTGATTGCGTGAATAAAGTCGAGTAAGTGTCGCAGCAGGATATCATGGTATTTCTGGGAGATGTTTCGCGAGAGATGCTTCAACTTCATTCGCTACAGTTATCGCCAAGTCATGAGAAGAGGGACGACGTAGAACGTACTCTCTGAGGATTTTATCCACTTCTGGTGGTATATGAATTTCTCTTTCATTCATACCATATTTATATATAAAACCATGAGAAAATCAATTTCGAACAAAATGATTTGAGACTTTGTCACGTGAGAACAGTTGTGGAGGTATTTTCTTTTGATACAATTTTCATACTTATTTTTTACTCTCGTCCTATGCGCAACTTCTTGATTTTCGTGGTAGGTATTATTGTCGGTATCATGGCAACACTGATGGGTATATATGATAGTTTCAAAATCACAAAAAATGTACCAGAACAAAAACCTCCTGTCGCAGAAGTACCGACAACGCCAGTAGGCAAGAAATGTTATGGCCAGAGTCTCAAAGTAGAAGCCCCTGTCGAGGCAACAAAAGTAGCATTTCCTCTTACAATAAAAGCCGTGGTCGACAATCGGGAAAATCACTGTAATTGGACCATGTTTGAGTGACAAGCAGGTACAGTCGCTCTCAAGACTGCGAGCAATGTCACGCTCGGTACAGCAGTACTCACAACAACAGATGATTGGATGCAAGCAGGGCCAGTGAACTTCACAGCGACTATTTCGCTCGCTACTCTCCCCTCATCACCACAGGCTCTCACGCTCGTATTTGATGCTGAGAATCCATCAGGTGAACCAGGCAATGCTCAACAAAAAATCGTACCAGTTATCTACTAGCATATGAAGCTCTCAAAAATTATAGCATTGAGTCTCCTCGGGAGTATGGCTATAGTCGAGGCAGCGAGCCCATTTCTCCCCTTTGCTCAAGAAGCAGTAGCCTACGGTCTCATAAAACATCAAAAGAGCGAAAAATACTATGAACTCAATCGGACACTCCTCCGGCAAGAAGCAGCAGGCATGGCTCTCGTCATGGCATGAGTGACCTATCCTCCTGATTATGAATGTAGAAATCTCTTTGCTGATATCAATTATCATAGCCCGAATTATTGGGCATGTCGTATCGTAGAAAACGCTGTCGACAAACAACTCATCAGTACAGAAAATGCGAAATTTTTCCCTGGTCGTCCAGCAACTCGTGCAGAAGTCCTCGCGATGTTTATGAAAGGAGCAGGAATCAAAAATATTCGTGATATCAGTAAATACACTTTTGATGCCGACACCACTGATTGGGAAAAATACGTGATTGCCACAGCGAAATACAATGGAATTATTTCAACCACCAATCCATTTCGGCCACACGAGAATATCAAACGTGGTGAAGCATTTGTTATGGGTGTGAACATCATGAAAATAGTCTGAAAGTCTAAATAATTTCTCAAAATAAAACTCCAGCAATTGGAGTTTTATTTTGATTCAATGAGAGAGAGGAGTCCAGGATAATCGATGATGGATACTCAGAGTGATTGAGCTTTTTCTCGCTTGCTACCTGCTGATTCTCCAGCGATGAGATAGTCGAGATTGCCCGAGACAGCCGTACGGACTTCTCCGCCATTGGCTTCAATCATGGCGTGAATATCATCCCGTGATAGATCAAATGTTCCAGTCACACAAAAAGTTTTTCACGCGAGTACTCCCGAAACTTCCAACACTTTTGGGAAAGTCACTGTGACTCGTGCGAGGAGTCGTTCCAATAAGTGTTTATGTGTCTGAAAATAGGTACTGATTGTCCCCGCTGTTCCTGGACCGATATCTTTGACTGCTTCGAGGGTTTCGATGCTGAGATGGAAATTGAGTATATCCTCGACACTCTGAAACAGTGGTGCGAGGAGCTTCGCAGTACGTTTACCAACTCATGGGATTCCGAGCGCACCTATAAATCGATCAATCGGGAGTGTGCGTTTTGCTTCGATAGCAGAGAGCAGGTTATCGACTGATTTTTCTTTATATCATTCCAAGAGGAGAAACTCATCACGATACTCTCGGAGGTCATAAATAGAGGCCATGTCGGTGACCCAACCGAGTTCGAGGAAGAGCTCGATTTGTTTTGGTCAGAATCAGTCGATGTCCACACCATGCTTGCTGACGAACCATTCGAGGGCCTGCATCTCACGAGCTGGACAGTGAGGATTACTACAGAGGAGAGCTATTTTTTCACCTTCTTTGTGGGTTGGTGATTCACAGATAGGACAGTGCGTCGGTGGGATGATGATTTGTTCTTTTCCTGTTCGAGCTTCGATGATGGGAGCAATAATTTCTGGGATAACTTCTCCCGCTCGGTGGATAAATACTTGGTCTCAGATTCTTAGATCTTTTTTGGCGACTTCATCGTAATTGTGCAGTGTCGCATGCTGGACCGTCACTCCCATGATGTTCACGGGCTCAACATGTGCCACAGGAGTAATCGTCCCCGTACGACCAACAGAATGCTCTATTTCTATAATCTTGGTACGAGCGTATTCAGCTGGGAATTTGAACGATATGGCATAGCGAGGATGGTGCGATGTCATACCGAGAATATTCCAGAGATGGAGGTCATTTATTTTTATCACGAGTCCATCGATATCAAATGGGCAGACAGGTTTTTTACCCATATCATGAATCATATCGATGATGGATTCAACTCCTGTTTTTTTCTCAAAAAAGAGCCCACCTTTTTGCCACTGTTTCGAAGTATTAAATCACCAAACACCCAGTTTTTCGATAAGGGCTGAGTAGTTACTCTCCTCACTCATATCTACCTTGTGGATTTCTTCGAGGTCAGGACATGAGTAAGCAAAGAAAAGGAGATCGCGCTCTCGTGTCACCGTCGGATCCAATTGTCGGAGACTCCCACTCGCAGCATTGCGAGGATTTGCGAAGAGTTTCTCACCAGCCTGGAGTCGTCTATTATTGAGCTCATCAAAAGCACTCCGAGGCATGACGACTTCACCTCTAATTTCAATCGTGTCTTGGTGTGGAATAGTGTGTGGAATATTGGCAATCTCCATCACATTGAGCGTGATATCCTCTCCTATCTGTCCATCGCCTCGAGTCAGAGCACGAGTGAGCTGACCATTATCATAACGAAGTGCAATACCTAGACCATCAAATTTGTATTCTATGACATATTCTAACTCTCTCTCATTTCCTTCTTCTCGGAGTATACGACGTATACGTGTCTCGAATTCCCTGAGGTCCTCAGCGTTATAAGTATTGTCGAGTGACATCATCTGATGGAGATGTGGAGCTTTGGTAAAATGATTATCCACGAGGTCTTGAACTTTTTGTGTCGGGCTCAAGGCATGTGATTCCTGAAATTTTTCTTCGGTTACTACGAGGAGAGCGTAGAGTCTGTCGAATTCCTCATCGGTAATAAGAGGGGTATCGAGCTCATAGTATTGATGTCTATGAAATTCGACCATCTGTCGGAGCACCTCTATATCCCCTCTCTCAAGGGTTTCAGGTTTTCTCTGGAGCATGGCAAGTGTCTCAGTGAGCATAGAATACAGAGAATTATACGACCAAACAGTAAAAAGAGAACTCAAAAAGTAAAGTAACAACCATAGACAGAAAGTATTTTTTCCCTAACATAGGAGTATCTTACTTCACACAATCACAACCTATGAAAAAAACACAAATCGCAGGACTCATCATACTCTCGTCAATAACGCTCTCTGCCTGTAGTATACCTGGCATGGGCGGTACAGAGACAGAAACTGTCCCAGCTACGACCACAACTGAAGAGACAGCAAAAACTCCAGAAACCCCAGCAGAGCCAACAACAACAGAAGAAACAAAAACTCCAGCAGTAACTCCAGAAAAAATGCCAGAAGAAGTAATAAATAACGCCCTACCAACAGACACGCCAAAAGCTATTGTTGAAGGTGGTATTTATATCCCCTACACCAGCACAGCGGTAGTACAAGCAAAAGGAGATATCGTTCTCTTTTTCTACGCGAATTGGTGTCCTACATGTATCAAGGTCAACAAAAATATAGAAGAAAATCTCAAAAAAATACCAAAAAATCTCACGATCCTTCGAGTGAATTTCGATGATGCTACTGCTCTGCGAGAAACATATGGTGTCACTGAGCAACATACATTTGTTCAGGTTGATAACACTGGCAAGCTCATAAAAAAATGGAGATGAGAATCTCTCCTCAGTGATATCACAGCACAGGTTCAGGGATGAGCAGCAAAAGCTGATGTTCCAAAAGATGCGGTCAGTTGATTCTAATCATCAATAAAAAACCCTCTTTTTACAGAGGGTTTTTTAGAGAGAAAAAATACAGAGACTATTCCGTTCTCAGAAATCTAGGAGAGAAAGAGAGAGGTCAGTTTCATGTGCTAACGATTGATATTCTTGCTCAGAAAAAGCATGATAAAATCGCTGATGTTGACCAATTTTTATCATAAAATCTGCACTTCCATTTTCATAGCTCTGCATCCGAGAAGAACTATAGCGAGTTTGACTCTCGTGGAGGAGATGCCAATTTATCATCACAATACGCCCACCAGGAGCGAGAAGGCTCTGAGCATCACGGAGCACCGTGGTTCTCTGTTGGAAATCTGCAAGATGGTGAAAACTCGCCACAAAAAAGAGAGCATCAAAAGTCTGCCCAGAACACAGAGTAGCCACATCGAGCATATCTCCTTGTAGCCATGAGACGTGCTCAAATCAAGCAACAAGTTGTGTCTTTTTTTGAGCCTGTTCGAGGAGATTTTGGGAAAGATCCAATCCTGTATAAGAAACTTTTTTTGTTTGAAAAAGAGCTGAGAAAGGCTCACGAGCCATATGCTCCAAGAGTCGTCCATTACCACAGCCTATATCCCCTATTCGCCATGTATTTTTGTCAGAAAAATGAACTACAAAATCGGTGAGCACTCGCTCGAGCTCTGGCCAATGCAAGTTATCACGACTACGTCCAAATGTCTCAGCAAAATCATCGTACTGAACCATGTTATTTTTTAGGATTTTGGGGATTTTGTTGGCTCGGGTGCTGTGGTTTTTGATCTTGGGGTTTCTGTGATTTTTTCTCATTTCTCTGTGGACGGATAGATTTACGAGATTGGAAAAGCAAGTCATCGGGATAATCTTCTATATCGATGAATTCGTCAGCGAGTTCACGGAGATCTTTGTTGGTAGTACGACCAAATGCCAATACCTCGACGAGACAACCCTGTGACTGCTGGAGATAATTCACTACCGGAGAAAAATCACCATCACCAGAGACAAGAACAATAGAATCAACTTTTGAACCAAGACGAATTGCATCCATAGCAATACCGACATCCCAATCTGCTTTTTTAGAACCATCTACAAAAGTTTGAATTGGTTTTGTTTTAATCTCGAAACCACTTTCATGGATGGCTTCGATAAATACTTTGTTGGTTTCTTCTGCTGTATCGACAGCGTAAGCAATAGCTCGGGTGAGCTTGCGCCCTTGGAGCATGAGTCAGAGAATATTTTTGAAATTCACGCGAGAATGATAGAGATTCTTCGCTGAATAATAGAGATTTTGGACATCGACGAGGATGGCAACACGCTGTTCGGGGTTTCGTATAATCATAGTGACATCATTATAGACCCTTTCAAGAAGTCGCAAGTTTTATCGGAGCATAGCTCGTTCTATGAATTTCGGTAACTCCTTGCTTTTTAAGTGATTGCTGATGAATGGCTGTTCCATAACCTTTATGTTTCTCAAATCAGTATCACGGCAGAGTCATTTCATATTCTACCATAATCCTATCCCGCGTGACTTTTGCCACTATCGAAGCGGCCATAATCTGAGGAACGATGTCATCACCTCAGATAATATATTCTGGCTGAGGTAAATCTGGAATATCAAAGATATAATTATCTCGACCATCAATTAAAATAAAAAATCCTTCATTTTGAACTTTGAACTTTGAATTTTGCATTTGAGAGAGAGCTTCTTGCATCGCCAATCTATTCGCTTCCCGGATTCCTACAGTATCTATAACTGTATGAGAAATAATTCCCACCCCGTAGAAGAGTTTTCATTTTTTCACGAGCTGGAGTATCTCATCATACGTAATTTCTCGATTTTTCTCGTTCATTTTTTTAGAATCTCGGAGGATATTTTTGAGAGGGTTTTTACCAGACCAGGCAACACACGCTGCCACGACAGGACCAGCCCAGGCTCCCCTGCCCGCTTCGTCAACACCCATGACAAAATCAGTTTTCCCTATTTTTTTGAGAGGAAAAGGTGCTTTTTTTCTGTTTTTGTATTGATTTTTTCGCATTAGAGAAGAGAATACTCAGGTGACACAAAACGCTAACTATTTCGCTGATTATACTGCCTATGTTGAAAAATACAGAGAGTATGAGAAACGTACACCAGATGATATATTCGAAGAACTCATGACCGAATGTGATTATATCTCTGGCGAAGGAAAAGATCTCATCAAACAATCCTACGTTATAGCCAAGAGATGACACGCAAAACAACTCAGAAAATCTGGAGCGCCATATATTACGCATCCATTGACAGTAGCCTGTATGATGCTCCCCTATCGTCCCTGCCCCATGCTCCTCAGTGCGACACTTCTCCACGATGTCCTCGAGGACACTGATGAGAGCTATGAGAGCATCTATGATATACATCCAGATATAGCCAATATAGTCGAGTGAGCTACCAAGATACGATCCGCATCACGTGATGATCCGGCTGGATTTTCATCAGAACAAGCACGATTTGAGACAATTCGCAAAATCCTCGTTGCCGCACAAAAAGATATCCGCATACTCTTTTTGAAGATTTTTGATCGTTCTCATAACATGATTACAGTTGATGCTATGTCACCTGAGGGAAAACAGAGAATGGCAGAAGAAACTCACAACGTCTACATCCCTCTCGCCAAGCGCTCTGGTCTCCGGGAAATGTATCACTTTCTTCATGGACTGACGGCAGAAGTACTCGAACCAGAAAAATGGGCGACCATGGAAACTTTTGTTACCAATAAACATGCGGACATGGTCGACCATGCGAAACGCATACATGGATATCTCCGAAAGCAAACATGGTCACGACCGATAGTTCATTTTGATACTGACTTTGTTTCTCCATTTTCTATCGAGTTAAAACGAGAATATCTCATGGAATCATGGTATGCTATACAGGTAGTCGTGCGTGAGGCAAGTGATTGTTATGCAATACTCCATGATATAGGCATGCGGCAGGATGAAAAATTCCTCCAAATAGGCCGAGTCAGTGACCTCATCAATCACCCCCGACTTTCAGGCTATACAGGGCTCCATACTGATGCAGTTTTTGAGGGCACCACTCGTATCAAGCTCCGAATTATTACAGAAAAAACATATGAAAAAGTCCTCGAGTACGAAACATTTGATGAATTGGGTGAAACCTATGGTCCCGTACTCTTCCGTGATTTTGACCTCATCAATGAAGCAACAGCTTCAAATTCAGAAGATTTCATGAAAAGCGTATCAGAACATGTTTTAGCACGAAAAATACCAGTTCATTCCAAGATACGCCCTCTCTTTTATATGCCTATCAAGTCAACTGTACTCGATGCTGTAGTATATCTAGATCCTGGTCACTTTCACCATATAGATGCAATTTTTCGTAATCATGAAAAGGTTCCCTTTCATACAGTTCTAGAAAACGACGATATCATCACCTACACGCTCGCGGAAACGACGACTCTGGCAAAAAACTGGCTCGAGTATGTCCACTCTGGTATTTCTCGTTGGAGAATACAAAACAAAATCAATAAGAAAACACAGTAATCATGTCTCCAAAGAAAAACATCCTCCTGTTTCGTGGTCCTAATACGATGGATCTCAAAAAAACAGTCCACTGATGGAAGCAAAAATTTATCGAAAAATACAGTGACATGAATTTGCTCGATATCCATCATGAAAACATGCCTGACGGAATCATAACAGACTGTATGGCGGAGGGGTTTATGGGGAGTGCTCGTATGGTCATATTCAGGGATCTGCTCTTCAAAACTGAGAAACAAATCAAAAGAATGCAGGAAGAAGAAGCAAGGGAATATGAAGAAGAACTCAGAAGACAAGAAAATGCTGGAAAAACCATTGATCTTGATGAATTATTACAATGAAACGATGAAAAAATAGAATCAAGTAGCGAAGAACAATGGATACAAATGCTGGAACGAATTCCCGAAAAAAATTTCATGCTTTTCATCGGGAATACAAAACCAATCACAGATCTCGAAAAATGGCTAGCAGAAAACGCTACAATACATGATTTTGCCTATCCAACTCCAGAAGAAATCGAAGCATATATTCAAAAAAATCTGCAAGTAACTACAAGACAATCTCTAGGAATAGCAAATCGGCTAAACTATAACTACGATTTTGTCGTACAAGAGGTAAAAAAACTCGCACTCGCACAAAAAGAATCATGGACTGATGAAGAACTCATGAGGATATTACCAGACTACCGAGAAGAAAAAAGTTATGAAATCATGACTCCTCTCTGGAATCGCCGATGATGAGAAGTAAACGATATATTTCGCCACTTAATGGAAACCGCTGACCATGAGCTCAGTATGGCCTCTATTATAACTATGATACGCAAAACATTGATTGTCAGTGTATTTCCAAACTCGGTAAATAAACTCTCCACAATCAGTGAAAATCAAAAAAGAACTGGCAAAAAACTCGTTTCTATCAAATTCGACATCAAAAAACTCTACGACGATATCGTAGCAGTTGATATTGCAGAAAAATCAGGAGAATTACCAGGTAAAAAAGAGGCTTTTCTGATGGCTCTCCTCAATTTTTGTCATTCATAAAACCATGAAACTCTCACTCCAAACAGGCGAAAATAACCCCCTACTTCGGGCAATAGCAAAGCCCATAAAGACATCTGAGCTAGCAGGTCTGCGATTGCTCGGCGAATCGATGGTAAAATACGTAAAAAATCCAAAAAATAAGGGTATAGGACTGGCTGCGCCTCAAATTGGCATCAGCAAGAGGATGATAGTCGTTTGACTCCCCAAAACACGAGAAGATGAAACCTATCCGACAGTACTCATGATCAATCCAACCATACTCTCGCTCTGAGCAGAAACCGATATAGATGAAGAAGGCTGTCTGAGTCTCCCCGGTATCGTCGGGAAAGTCAAAAGATCAACTTCTCTCGAAGTAGAATGGTGGGATTTAAAAGGTATAAAAATGAGGAAAACTGTCTCTGGATTTGGTGCACGCGTCATACAACACGAAGTAGATCACCTCAATTGAATACTTATTTCAGATAAATTCTTGAAATAATCAAGAAATCATGGTAAACTGAGTAGGAAAGCATGAATCAAACACTTCCTCTCATTATCGAACTCTCAAAAGAGAATAAAAAACTCCGTGAAAAACTCACCATAGCGGAGCAGTGGATAGGTCGTGAAATAAGCGATATGCAGCTCCGAAGAACCAAGGAAGAAATGCTCAAACAAACACGCTGAGAGCTCTATGAATCAGAAGAGAGTATTAGAGAACGTATAGAAAAGTACCTCGGGAGCTGTCTCTCTTATTTATCAGCAGAAAATATAACCCTCCTGGTTGAATCAGAGATTAACTTCTCCCACTTAATTCGTAAGAAAAATCTCGATGGCATCATGGTAAGCAATCTCTACCAAAAAATACTCGAAGATATATTTGAAGAACATATTACTCATCATTTTCGAAGTATACACAAAAAAACCCATATACATCCGAGTAAAAACGATCTCATAGAAAAAACACTCTACAAAGTTATACACGACAATTTCAGACTCTCTCTCGGAAAGCTTTTTCAGATTTTTCAGCGTATGATGGATGCAAAAGCTGGTGATTTGGTACATCTATTTCACACATCTATGGAGAAGCTTCCGCTCTATGGAGCTATTGATGATCCACTTTTTTGGGAACTCTTCGCAGAAATCATAGAAACACACGCTTTTGGAGAAAAACGCCACGCAGGTAAAGTCAGCTTCCAGGATATACAACGTCTCAGAGAAAATATAACTGGTAATTTTGAGAAAGAAGGCTTTCTCAAAGTACTCCTCAAACATCTCTAAAAAATCACAGAGCAAAAAATATTTGAAAATGCAGTATTTCAAATAGAGTGTACCCATGACGAGAATTCTTTGAATAGATCCTGGGACGACCGATGTCGGTTTTGCAGTGATAGAAACAGTAAAAAATACCAGAAACATTATCACTTTTGGCGTCATACATACCACACCCAATGCCGCACAGAGCATAAAATTACTCGAAATAGCAAACGATCTAGAAGATATAATAAAAACACACAAAATCACACACGCTGCCGTAGAAAAACTCTATTTTTCCACCAATCTCAAAACCGGTATTGATGTTGCTCAAAGCCGTGGAGTGATACTACTCTCTCTCGAGAAAGCATGAATAAAGCTCTACGAATATACCCCTCTCCAAGTCAAAAAAGCTCTCTGTGGTAATGGTAAAGCAGAAAAAAAGCAAATAGGCCGTGCCGTTCAGCTCCTCTTCAAACTCGATGAAGTGCCAAAACCAGATGACGCTGCTGATGCACTCGGGATAGCCTATCTTGCATCACTCGCCCCAGAATTATACAAATCATAATCCAAATCCAGCATGTTTATCGATACTCATTCACATCTCTATCTCGGCGAGCTCCAAAATCATATACCAGGAGCTATCAGACATTTGGAGGAGAAAAATTTCTCACACACCATCCAAATCGGTACCAGCATAGAAAGCTCTCAAATCTGTATAAATCTCGCTCATCAATACCCGATTATCCGAGCCACTGTCGGCATACATCCCTGCGAGGCTCAAGACATCCCTGTTGAACAAATACCAGAACAAATAGCTGAGCTCGAGAGGATAATTCAAAGTGAAAAAAACTACATAGTGGGTCTGGGCGAAATAGGCTTTGACCATTATCACCTCTCCTCTGATGCAGAAACAGCAGAAATACAAAAACAACGTCAAATAGAGTGGTTCCGTGCACAGGCTGTTTTAGCAAAAAAATATGATCTACCAGTTGTGATACATACGAGAAATTGTCCTCAGATAACTCTCTCAGAACTCAAAACGTCTGGACTCCAAAAATTCGTGATTCACTGTTTTAGTGAGAGCTGGGATTTTGCACAATCCGTATTTGAAATATCTCCAGAAACAAAAATCAGCTTCACTGGCATACTCACCTATGAAAAATCCACTGAAATACAAGAAGTAGCAAAAAGAGTATCTCTCGAAAAAATCATGATAGAAACAGATGCGCCCTATCTAATCCCCGCTCAAATAAAAGGAAAAGCAGACTATTGCGAACCAGTTTTCTCCATCTACATATTTGAAAAACTGTGCGAAATACGGAACGAATCTCCAGAAATTATCGAACAACAACTCTGGGAAAACTCCAAAGAGTTTTTTAATCTCTAATTACTTCCAGAGATCGAGATACGATATCGTAATTTTAGCCATGCCATCACGTATCTCATCAACTTCGATGTTTTTGACGCGTGTATGTGGCATGTATGACTCGAACTTCTCACGAGCAGAATAGAGTTCATCAGCTGGAACTCGCATTTCACATGTTTTCATGCTCTTGACGAGCCACTCAGCGATACCGATCAAGACGAGTGAACCAGTACCAAAAGCCAAGAAAACGATCATTTCAGACTGAGGCATAAGGCTCGAGAGTATACCTATACTGAGAGCTATAAATAAGTAGAGAAAAGTAGATTTGCTATACTTACGACGGAAACTAATAAGTGAAAATAGTGCAAATAGACCAAAACCAGTACCAGCACCGATATTCCTATCAACAAAATAACGAACGGTTATACCCACCATCACTCCCACGACAGCTATCAATATAGCATCATATTTTTGTCTATGTCGTAAAAAGAAAAAAGAAGCAAAGAGGACAGCAAATACGATATTAGCAAGCTCAATACCGGGAGCATGTGAAAATTGATTTGTAGCAGCAATTGTATCCATAAAAAGAAATTAAAAGAGTGATGAGAGAATATTTTGATAGGTCGCCTGAACTAATTCCAGCACGATAGTATCAATAGAATCTGGCTGATACTCTGGATCGATATATTGTGTATATTTATCAGAAATATGCGAATCACGTTTTGGGAGATAGCGAGACCAAATCTTTCGATCAATACGTATCTGATCAATGTAGGCAGCTGTCGCTTGATAAAAAAGTTTTGATATATCATCGTCAAGATGCTCTGGAAGAGCCTCAGGGTAATGACTTAGTGCTGCGGAAAAGAGCGCATTTTCTGAGAGAAAACGGAGACCAAATACATACTTAGAATCAAAACTCATATCAGCATCCCATGGAGATATCTCCCAGAGATTATTGTGCTTGAGGAGGATATAGTTTTGATGAACACCTGTTTTATTACCAGTTTTATCGACGAATCGAGCCTGGTACGCTATTTGTTTTGGGTCGCGAAATTTGGATAATACATTTCTCGCGTGACCATTATCGAGGTCTTGCATCATCTGAGTGACTTCTTGATAGCATTTTTTATGGTCACCTCCTTCTATAACATAGATTTTTTCGAAACCTTCTAACGTATCATACAGAGAAGAGTAATGCATATCAGCACTCTCGTCTGCAGCCCATACTTTTGCTTTTACGAGACAATCCTGAGCAGGGTCAAAAACCTCTCCTCGTTTCTTGAGAAGCTCAGGCTTTGAATCATTGAGAGCGAGATAGTAGCCGTAGAGTTTCCCATTGATAAATATCCAATAATAATCACTCGAAGGAACGAGAGGAGAAAAGCCAAACAAGTCTTTGTGGAGATTACTCCAGGCCTGATAATAGACAAATTCATTGATACCAGAAGCATCAAATACGAGGTGTCGAAAGGCAATCTGGGTATTATCTTTGAAAACTCAATGCTGTATAGCCCTATTGAGTTCTACACGAAATCCAGCTTTGAGACTACGGGTCGAATAATTCCCCCGATGACGTATGGTACCATTAATAATTTCAGAAGTACCATCTCCATGAGAAAAGGTAGCTTTCATGGGGAAATCAGCGATATCCAAGAAACGCTTATCGCTGAAATAATGCGTCATGAATTCTTTCCAATCATCCTGTGAAATTTCTATATTAACGTATTTGTTATTTTGACCTTGGGCGCCCATGTTGGCCTTATAACCATCTATAAGCTCAGACAGGCGCATGACAGGAAAGAAATTATTCTCAATAATCTCTTCTTTATGAAAATATTGCTGAGAATTATAATATGCTGGATCATACACATCAGCCTGTGCTATGCCTATAAAAATACAGAAAAGTGCGAGAAAAGTGCGAGAAAAACGATACATAAGCTCATACTACCCTACTTTTTGGCTCATCTCAAAGAAAGTAAGCTTGACAGATAGCTCGATTGCATCGATATATTTGAGAGTCAAGAAAATACAAAATAAATGCTTGCTTTTCGTCCAACAAAGGATACATTCGAAAACATAATATATTATGTATACAAAGGTATTTATATCACTCATGATAATCCTCTGCTTTTTGGGGATTTTATTGGGCATAATACTCTACTTCGGATTCGATCCAACCTATTACCCCATGGCTGGTATTATACTTATGGGGATTGCAGTGTTTTTGACAGGTGGTTCTCTCATAGGGTTATTCCTCCTTTTATGTAAAAAAATTGCCTCTCGGGGCTTTCTCTATCCCATAGCAGCTTTTCGGGCTTTTAGGCATGGATTATTGATTGCGCTCTGGGCGGTCGTTGGCTACATTTTTTATATTTATGGAGTCCTGACTATAGTGACATGATTTTTATTATTATGTATCGTTTTTTTGCTTGAACTGATATTGACGAAAACAGAAGATATATAGACTATTCTCATGCACACTGTCCATCTCCATAAACTCAGTGACTCAGAGTCACCACGGTCTGCTGGTTTTTCCATACAAAAAGATGAAAATACGAGCTTTGTTTGCGTCTGTCATACATCGAACAGTACGCTGACGAATACCATTCATAGAATGTGTACAGATCACGTCATTGCATTCAATCCAACAGAAAAAGATGTAATGAAGGTTTTCACAGAAATTCTCGAAAAAATCAATCATGACTTAGATAACCTCTATCTCCACCACAAAAAATCTGATGTTTCATTATTTATAGGATTACTCCTCGGCGATCATCTCCATTTTTCCATGTTTGGAAAAGAACTCACCGGTATGATAGTATCCGCAGAAAATATAGAAGATATTTTTAGTGAAATGGATAGTGGCGAAGGTCATTTTGTATATGATTCCCATGGAGATCTCAGAGATAATGAGACACTCTATGTTTTCGCGCCAAAAGTCGACACGCACATACTCGGAAATGAATGTCAGAGTCTCTTGCACCTCCCTATCGAAGAACGTATGAGGCTCATGGGTGAGAGAATAGAGCGCACCAATATACACAAAGATGGTATCATCACATCTATATCTCGTGGGAGCTTTGTAGAACCGGAAAAAACCAAATGGAGTCCTAAAAAAATATCAGATAAACGAAACCCAATTGTCTGGATGGAAGATATAAAAAAAAGTAGCTCTGAAAACATAAAAAAAATCCAGTCTAATTTTGTACATCTCGGTAAAAATACACAAACATGGACAATGGTAGGAGGGCTTATTCTGAGTATAGTTTTTCTCTATCTGGTAGTGACGTCTATCATGCAGTCCCAGTATACGATATTTGTACCTCAGAAATACAGAGAGATGCTCGCTGATGGCCGTACCAAGCTCACAGAAGCAACACGTATGATAGATCAGCCTGATAATTTTGGTCCTGCAATAAAAAATGTAAAAGAAATCATACAGACCGTAAAAAATGCATGAGTACTCAAAGTCGACGTACAACTCCTCGAAGACGATCTCGCAAACCTCGAGAAGAGTATCAACAAAGTTACCACTCTCAAAAGAGAAGAATATCGTGATATATTCACGTTCCCTCAGTCAACACCTTCGGTACCATTTTCTATCTACGCGAGAGATAAAAAACTCTTCTTCCTCACGCAAGAAAGCATCATAGGACCATACATTCCAGGAGAAACGCCAAAACAGTATTCGCTCCCTGAAGGTCAGAAATACAAATTATCTGATATGGACGGAGAAGGTCGTATCTATTTCTCAACAGATAAAGACAAGATATATATCTTTGATAAATGAATATTTAATACACTCAATATACAGCAAGTAGGTGGATGGGATAAGTCAGAAGGGCTCAGTGTCTATAATTCAAACATATATCTCCTCTCTTCAGATAAAAAACAAATCTACAAATATCGTCGACAAGCAGAGAATTCATATGCAGGACGAAGTTTTGTCATAACGGACAACGCTCAGCAAATCAATCCAATTATCGATATGGATGTAGATGGAAGTGTGTGGCTCATGTCTGGTATTGATCGTCTCAATACAGAGAAAATCCTCACAGCACCACGATACGAACGAAGACCAATACCTATCAACAATATGGGTATCAATACATTTAAGTATCTGGATTCAGACATTACAAAAATATACGCTGGCGAATCATATCAAGAAATCTACATACTCGCTGATAACAAAATTTGGATATTTGTTCCGAGCTCAAAGAGATTCACCGATGTACGCAATCTCACCTATGCAGGTCAGATAGAAATACCAAAAGTCATCATCACCGATATCGCTATCGAGCAAGATGGTGACGTGCGAGAAATTTATTTTGGTAGTCCAGGAAGTGGCGTATTTGGAACCAAAATCACGATAAAGGATAACAAGATACAGGTATTACAAACCAAGTAATGTACCCTCTCGAAGCAATCATCCTCAGAAAAGTACGTATTGATGAACGCAAAGTCGTTCTGACATGTTTCTCCAGTGAATATGGAAAAATTGATGTATTTCATCGTGAGAGCCCTAGTACCACTCGTCTCGACACACTGTCGTACTTCACAGGGCAAATCAGGACCAAAGAGCACAATACCTTGACCAACATATATAAGATGACACCATTTTTGCCAGCATGAGATTACAATCTTTACGATTTAGCTGGCTGGTCCGTCGCAGTACTCTACACACTCCTTCCTCATGGCCTCCCCTATCCAAAACTGTTTCAGATACTGAAATCAATAACTATAAATCACGATATTTGCCACCATGATATACTTATCTTCCTGATACAAACATGTAGAGATTTTTGAATCGTTCAGTGTGATATCAATCATTATGCCACGCTCCTGCAGAATGAAGATGGCCAAAAACAAGCTCGAAGTGACATAGAGTGATGGATTAGTGCATACAGGGCCTCATAAGACAGACAAAAAGACGATTTGCATTCTTTCTGTTTTCTCTATAATCCTGGCAGTGTTTTTGACACTTTAAAGAGTCGTAGTCATAGTAATAGTCATAGAAAGGAAAAATAAATATCCTCCACTTTGCACTTTGTACTTTGCACTTTGTACTCTTCGTTATAACTCAATTTTATTATTTACTTAACGAAGCAGCTATGCACACAGGAAAGATTAAATCCATTATTGGTGTCGTCATTGACGTAGAGTTTTCAGACGGTTATGTCCCAAATATTTACGATGCGCTCGAGGTACAGGACGAAAATAAAATTATCCTCGAAGTACAACAGCAACTCGGCGATAATACAGTCCGAACTATCGCGATGAATCCTGTTGATGGACTCCAGAGAGGTCTCGAAGTAAAAGCGCTCGAAGCCCCTATCTCTGTGCCCGTCGGTTCAGAGGTACTCGGACGTATGTTCAATGTCCTCGGTCAACCAATCGATGAGAAACCAGCTCCAAAAACTGACAAAAAAGCTCCTATTCATAAAGCGGCTCCTGCATATGACGAACTCACAACACAAGCAGAAATTTTTGAAACAGGTGTCAAAGTTATCGATCTCGTCGCTCCTATGCTCAAAGGTGGTAAGGTAGGTCTCTTCGGAGGTGCTGGTGTCGGTAAAACGGTTATCATGCAAGAACTCATCCATAATATCGCCTCCGAACACGGAGGATACTCTGTTGTTGCTGGTGTCGGTGAACGTACACGTGAAGGAAATGACCTCTATCATGAAATGAAGGATTCAGGCGTCATCGACAAAACAGTGATGGTCTTCGGTCAAATGAACGAAGCTCCTGGTCCTCGTGCTCGTGTCGCTCTCACAGGCCTCGCTATGGCTGAGCACTTCCGTGATGAAGAAAAACGTGACGTCCTCCTCTTTATCGACAATATCTTCCGATTTACACAAGCTGGTTCAGAGATTTCAGCACTCCTCGGTCGTATCCCATCTGCAGTAGGTTACCAACCAACCCTCGCGACAGAAATGGGTACACTCCAAGAACGTATCGCTTCAACAAAAAATGGTTCTATTACTTCAGTACAGGCGGTCTACGTCCCTGCGGATGATCTCACAGATCCTGCTCCTGCAAACACATTTGCCCATCTCGACTCGACTGTCGTATTGAATCGTAGTATTGCTGAGCTCGGTATCTACCCTGCGGTAGATCCTCTCGACTCTACTTCTACTGTCCTAACCCCTCGTGTCGTCGGTGAAGAGCACTATACTGTCGCTCGTCAGGTCCAGAAAATCCTCCAGAGATACAAAGAACTCCAGGATATCATCGCCATCCTCGGTATGGATGAGCTCGGGGAAGATGACAAAATCGCTGTTGCTCGAGCACGTAAAATCCAGAGATTTTTCTCTCAACCATTCTTCGTCGCTGAACAATTCACTGGTACACCAGGTGTCTACGTCAAAAGAGAAGATACTGTCAAAGGATTCAAAATGATTGTTGATGGTGATCTCGATCACATCCCAGAGAAATATTTCCTCTACAAAGGTTCTATTGACCAAGTAATAGCATCATTCGAAGAAAGTCGCAAAGAAGCTGTTGCTGTATAATTTTATTAAAAATGTATGCTAAAAGAAGTATCTGATAAGCATCGAGAAGGCAAAGACAAAAACAACAATAAACCAGTAAATCATAAGGATATTGCAGCGTTGCTTGAAAAAGATGCAAGAAAACACGCCATACGAGCTCTGAGTACTTTCAAAAATGCAGATGAATTTATGGATGCATGTCCTGATGAAGTAGGATAATTAATATATACACTTCAAGAAAACTATTTTAGAATTAACAATCAAATATCTATGATCTTCTCTCTTATCTCCACGACCAAAAAAGTTCTCGATAAAACTGAAATTGAATCAGTTATCATTCCCACTCTAAATGGCGAGATACAGATTCTCCCGAATCACCTCCCTGTTCTCTGAGTGACTCAACCAGGTATTCTCCGGATTCAATATATCGGTCGAGAAGTCAGCTATGCTCTTGGAGCTGGTATATACGAGGTAGATGAAAATGGTGTGCGAGTTATCGCTGATATGGTTGATAGTGGTGAAAATATCAATGCAGAATCAATAGCAAAGAAAAAAGAAGAAGCAAAAGCTTTTATGAAAGAAGCTGAAAAAGACGGACTCCAAAACTCTGCCGAATATCTAGCAGCTGAAGAAGAAATCCTCAAACAAACAGCACTCGAGCAACTCGCAAAACGTGGGTAATTTTTTCCACCGTCATTCCACTTATCCGTCATCCTCGTGCAAGTTTTTCCATTGCGTTAGCAGGGAAAAACGCGACACGGGGATCCAGGTGAATTACTAGACAAAGTCTTTAAAATATTCAGTGATGGATTCCCGCCTACGTGGGAATGACGGAATCGGGGTTGCCAAAAATCCAAAAACTATACAATCCTACGCATGAGTAAAGACTACTATTCTATTCTCTGAGTTGAACGTAATGCGTCTGCTGATGAGATAAAAAAAGCTTACAGGAAAAAAGCTATGGAATCTCATCCTGATAGGCACGGATGAGATAAAACAAAGGAAGAAGAATTCAAAGCTATCAATGAGGCTTACGCTGTCTTATCCGACGCCCAGAAAAAAGCAAGATATGATCAGTTCTGAAGTGCTGATGGTGGAGGATTTGGTGGAGGTTTCGGAGGATTTGATTTTGGTGATATAAATGTAGAGGATATTTTCTCTTCAGTGTTTGGGAATATGGGAGGCTTTGGTGGAGGACGCAGGCAAACACGAGATGAGTGAGGCGAAGATATACAAAAAGAAGTACATATAACATTCGCTGAAAGTTTTTCTGGTGTAAAAAAAGAAATACATTTTGATAAAATGGTGCACTGTGATTCATGCCATGGACATGGAACCAAGGATGGGAAAGAACCAAAAAAATGTCCTGCTTGTCATGGTTCTGGGCATGTCACAAGAGCCACAAGAAGTATATTTGGCCTCATGCAGCAAACAGTTCTCTGTGATGAGTGTCATGGAGAATGAGTAAAAATCGATGAGCCATGCAAAGAATGTCATGGGAAACGACGAGTAAAGAAAAAAGTAGAACAAACTGTAGAAATACCAGCAGGTATAGATGATGGTATGACACTGCGGATGACTGGAGAAGGCCATGCCGGTAAACATACAGCAGGCGACCTCTATATCAGCTGTCATGTCGAACAATCTCATGAAAATCTCGTCCGTGAAGGAAATAATATACTCTCTACCCTTCATATAAGTCCCGCAGAAGCCGTGCTCGGCATACATAAAAAAATAAAATTCGCTCTCATAGGAGAAAGAGAAATACGAATTGCTGCCGGTACTCAGCACGGAAAAAAAATACAAATATCAGGAGACGGCATGCCCCTTCTTGGGAAAAAATGACGTGGAGATTTGATTATCACACTCGAGATATTGATACCGGGGAAAATCTCAAAAGAAGAAAAGAAACTCTACACCGAAATTCTAGAAAACGAGCAAAGCTAATTCATTTTTTTGACTTTGATATAGATTTTATCGAGACTATTTGGGAGTTTTTTGGCCCAAAATGGTGTCAAACGGACATCTACTGATTTGATATACGGATGATTAAGGAGAGTTTTTTGAGCTCTGTCTGCATCAGCCTCGAGCAAGTCTGACAGTATATTTTGGAGAGTTTTTTGACCAGCAGAACTATTGAAATCATAGAGAATTTGCAGGGAGAGTTGAGCTGTAGCCTTGATACTAAAAGGATCAGCCACCTGAGATAAAACCGCTATGATATCCGGCTGTACTGTTTCAGATATGTCTGCGAGAGATTCTACTTTTTCGAGCAAATGTTCTTCAGCAGATTGTACGAGAATTTTTCGCAAAGTTGGTACATGATACAGATAAATCATAAAATTTCACTTGCCAGAGAATGTAACAGAATCACCATATTCTCACTTTGAAAGAGATGAATTGATGGTCATATCAAGAGTGGAAACTATATCAGCAATAGGAATAGGGATGTATTCTGCTTTATTATCAAAATGGTGAATAATAGAATCCCGAGCTTCTGTTGCGAGCTGCTCACGAAAAATCTTCTCCAATGAATCGAACTCTTCTGGCAATAACATATGCTTGTAGTCATCGTCACCTCCAGAAAAATCATCAACAGAAAACACTCGAATAAACTCATGATCTTCTGGTGAAAGTTTTGGGAAGACAAGCGTTGTATTCGCTGGGATATTTCATCTCTTACCCACAAAAGAACCGTCAGAAGCCACTGGATCAGCCTGGATATCGAGAGTTATTTCTCCGGGCTTTGAATCACGTGCTGGAGGGACTTGAATTCTCTCAGGTATACGAAACACGAGAGTATCGGCAACGAGCTGGGTTTGTGCTCTGAGATTCAATGGCTCAATACCAGAGTTGATAATCTTGATAGTACCGTGCGCCCTTTTGAGAGAAGATTGATCGTAACTATTCACGGCATATTTTTTTTCAAGAGAATAGGAGAAAATATGCTGTCTGATAGGGACCTGATTGACATCCACAACCTCATCTTCTGGAACAAAAGTAACATTTTTAGCAGCATTTTGGATATTTATCTGTGGAGTGATAACAATAGTAGCGTGTGGAGTTGTCAAACTCACAATACCGACCATGATGAGCAGAATAACAACAATACCCAGGACGAGCATATACCATGACGAGTGTTTCACGGTAAAAATATCAACTCTTTTGGGAATGAATTCTTTTGCCTGAAATCCGAGCCTGTGAAAAAAGCGCCGAATATGAAATTGTACATATTCCAATGTCGTGATATTTTCCCGAGCAATCTCAAAACCTTCTGGTAATATTTGATCGATATCCTGTACAGATCAAAAAGTACGATAGCCGAGTTGTTTTGCGATTCTTTTGACACGGTCATCTCGAGAAACAAATGTGATCTTCCTATTTGGGAAAAGTGCATGAAGCATGTGGATATGAAACCATGCAAATCCAGCATTTTTACCAACGATAACTATTTTATCATCCTCACTATTTTGGAGCTTATCCAAAAGTGTATGAAAATCTGCAGGTTGTTTCCAATTATTCAGCATGAGGTGGTATAAATACAGAACGAACGAGAGCTAAGAGCGGATGTGGGTGAAGCGAGAACAGTGGATCAAGAGTATCACAATATTGAAGCCAATGACGGGTTGGGTCAATACCAAATCTCTCCTGAGTGGCATTTTTCTGAATCCATGGAGACAATTCACCCATTTTTACGATGGAATGAATAATTTGTGCAGGTCATACGCTCGAAACACTGTAATCTGTGAAACTCCATTGAAGTCAAAATCGTTCAAACAAAACACGGAGCGAGGCAGATAAAAATGCAGTATAATTGGCTACTTCAGGCCTCTGCGCAATAATATGATATTCAGATCCCATCAAAAATGATTCTCGCTCAAGTGGTGAAAAATAAAGCGAAAGAGCATCATCGAGCAATTGCCATCAAAATGGCATAATCTGAATCTCTTGTATATGCTTACCGAGATGGAGAACGACAGTGGTAGAATCATATCAGAGATGAATATGGAGATGATTTTTGAGAAATGTTTTTTGATTACAAATGTGGTTCAAAAAAAGCAAAGGAAGAGGTACGCAAGTGAGGAGATTATAACCAACAGATCGTATGCTCCGAGATATGCCCTCAAGCAATGTCTGTTCTCCGTAGAAAAAAAGACATCGCATAGTGATATGAGAAGCTTTTTTACCAAGCGGGAAAACATGGTATCTCTTATCGAGAGCAAAATAAGAGAGAAAAATAGAGATGAGTTTTCTTTCTTTTTCTGGATAACCACTCTCATCTGTCCAAATTTTTTGAGCTTGGTGCAGAGATTGTTCTCGGAGATTTGTCGCGTAGCTATTGATTTCTTCGAGCGTAATAGGCGCATCTTCTTCCTCACGAGAAAAAGTATACCCAGTAGAAGTAGCTATAGATTTCCCCGAATCAAGAAAGACACAAACATCCGTCGGGAGTTTTCAGGATTTTTTTTCTAATTCCTGACATGATTGGAGGAAATTGCGCTCAAAAACTCGAGGATGAAATGTGCGCTCATCAGGACCAAAAAAACTCCTCACACAGTGCTCTATGTGCGGTTTTCTATTTTTGAACGTGAGCACTCCGATAGTGAGAGAGAGCGGGTCGTAATCAGCAACAAGGTATGATTGCCCATCTTGCAAGAAATTGGTTTGAAACATACCTATGCAGAAAATCACATATCACTAATATGGTTCTCTTTACCTACGAGACTGAGATATACGCGAGCTTCTTGTATTTTACCTTGAGTAAGCAGGGCCACTCAGAGATCTTCCATAATTAACACATCATCTGGAGCAATAGTGAGAGCGCGCTCCAGGAGGATAACTCATTTCTTTATATCACCTATCATAGTATACGCCCAGCCCAAATTACGGAGAACTTCGGGATTATTGGGAGTTTTAATATTAGACTCTTCGAGACACTCTATCGCACGATGAAAATCATTATGGAGGAGAGCCATATATCCTCTCAAATAGAGTCATGTTGATGATTGCGCATTTAATGTCTCAGCATAATCGAGAGCTTTACCAGCTTTTTTATAATTTCACTCATAGATATAGACATCGGCGAGTTCTTCGTAGAGTTCGTAGCGATTATTATATTTTGCGATGGCTCACTCGAGCATTACACGTGCTTCCGTATAGCGTTTCTGAGCCTTGAGTCGCTCCACCTCATCGATGATAGGAAGTTCGTGATTCATACTCCTGATTATAGGGATTTTCCTACGAGTACAAATATTATTATGTTGATTTTTTACCCCGATATTCTCTTGCCCTGGACTTCGACCGTTTTTTTGCCATCGACCTTGAGCGCGAGTTGTCCACAAGCCGCATCTATATCATCACCCATAGTAAATCGAACTGTTGATGGAACACCTCGTTCTTCGAGGACACGTTGAAATTTTTTGATAATAAGTGACGGTGTTGGCTGCATATCATTTCCCATGATACCTTCACCAGCATTGTAAGGTATGAAATTGACGTGACCGAGACGTCCCTGCATCAAATCAGCAAGCTCATAAGCGTATTGGAGCTTATCAGTCACGCCGCTAATCATGATATATTCATAAAAAATTCTCTTGTTTGTTTTTTCCACATATTCATCAAGTGTTTTCATGAGGACATCGAGTGGGTATGTATTATCCACTGGCATGATACTCTTTCGTGCTTCGTCATTTGGAGCATGAAGTGATATAGCCAGACTCACCTGAGGATGATCGACCATGAGTTTTTTGATGCCTGGGACAATACCACAGGTAGAAATCGTCACTCGACGTTCTGAAAAATTGAGAAATTTCGGACCACAAAAAATCTCCAAAGCTTTGTTCACTTCAGGATAATTCAAAAATGGCTCACCCATACCCATAAAGACAATGTTTCGGAGCTGGAGTCCTTCTTTTTTGAGATGATGAATAGCAATCATGACCTGTTCAACGATTTCCCCCACCGTGAGATTTCGCAGGAGGCCCAGTTTCCCTGTAGCACAAAAAGTACATGCCATAGGACAGCCTGCCTGACAAGAAATACAGAGCGTATTACGACCAGACAAATGTCTCATAATCACACACTCTATATGTTTATCGTCGTGGGTATCGAGGAGAAATTTAGTTGTTTGTCCATTGGCCGAAGTTGTCACATGGCTCACTGTGAGAATATGCTGAGTGAATTGCTCCTTGAGTGAGTCTCTGAGCTTCGCTGATATGGTCGTACATTCTCCTATATCCTCCACCAAATCCTTGTACAGTGCCTGATATATCTGTGTCACGCGAAAAGGCTTCTCCCCTTGTTCTTCGAGAAATTTCTTCAGAGCGATGTTATCGTAGATTGACTTCATATTTATCGTGGATTGTAAGAGAAATACCCTATTTGACAAATACAAGAATGAAAATAATTTTGCAATTTCAGTGTTTTGCATATAGTACCCTCACTTTGGGTGGCTAGCTCAGTTGGTTAGAGCACCTGCCTTACAAGCAGGGGGTCATAGGTTCGAATCCTATGCTACCCACCATTCTTCGCTCAATTTGTGAGCTACGAATGGCGGGCCAAATTAATACAATAGTGAAAATAGATTCTCTAAAAAAAGAAGAATGCCCTCCGAAGCTTTATGCGAAGGATGGGCTTTTTTAAAAAATCTTTTCAAACGAATAAAACAAATTAAACTCGTTAAACCTATTAAACCTGTATGTATCTTCTTGCTTTTGAATCTTCTTGCGACGACACCTCAGTCGCTCTTCTCCACGATGAAGAGCTCATTTCGATGCATACACATACTCAAATAGAGCATATACAAACACTGGGCGTCGTACCAGAAATAGCTGCCAGACTCCATGCAGATCACATATTTGATCTCATCACAAAAGTCTTGCAAGATGCCAAAATTACTCTCACCGATATTGATATATTTGCAGCTACGAGTGAACCAGGTCTCGTACCATCCCTCCTCATCGGAAAAACTGTCGCAAAAACACTCGCAACAGCACACAAAAAGCCACTTATCTGGGTGAATCATATCGAAGGACATATTTTTTCTGTTTTACTGGAAAGAAAAATCACCGACATTCAATTCCCTTCTGTCGTGCTCTCTGCTTCTGGCGGACATAATGACCTGTACCTCTGGAAATCGCTCTATGAAATAGAGAGAATCGGCGGCACAAGAGATGATAGCGCAGGAGAAAGTATGGATAAGGTAGGGCGAAGTATGGGGCTTCCATTTCCAGCCGGAAGACATATCGATAATTTAGCAAAAAAATTTGATCCCCGAAAACACAACCTCATAGATTTCCCTCTCGTTTTACCAGATGATTGTCTCGACTTTTCTTTTTCAGGGCTCAAATCAGCTGCACTCAGAGAAATAGAAATGAGAAAAAAAGACCACACGGAAATACACGAAAACGACATGATAGAAATATCATATAGTTACCAAAAAATCATCACTGATATTCTTGTTGCCCGAACAATCGAAGCACAGAAACAATTCAAAACAGCATCCATCTGCATCGTCGGTGGTGTCAGTGCAAATTCAGCCCTTCGTACATCGATAGAGACATTTTCACAAAAATCATCAATCCCCTACTATCTCCCGAAATCCATGAAATACTGTGGAGACAATGCTGCTATGATTGGGATAAGGGCTTATTGGGAATCTAAAAAAGTTTCATAACTTTCTCAGAAATTTCTGAATAATATTCTTGGGACAAACCTTCAAATAATCCTGCCACAGAACTCTCAATCATCATCACCGTCGCATCATCTTTTGGGACACCTCGAGCTCTGAGATAATAAAGTTTTTCATCCGAGACACGCTCGATACGAGCTGCGTGGCCTGCCTCGACGTCATCTGAGTGTACGAGGAGCGATGGGATGCCTCGGATATTTCCTTTCGAACCTAAGAAAATATTTTCTTCGAGAATATGCCCTCTTACTTTCGCGATATTTGCATCAATCTGAACTGTACCATTCAGCTCAATAAGACCTGATTCACCAACAAGTGATAGAATATGGATATTGGTCATCGTGTGGGACTGTCCAAGAATCGAGTGGACACTCATTGTGAGTTTTTCGCTCTGCGTTGCAAGAAGCAGCATGCGTACGATGCTCTCACCAGATACGGTGACAAATACGAGAGAATAATTCGAATCACCACCCACAACTCCATACCATGTGAGCTTTGTATTATTCGAGACAGTCACCTTCCGAGAGAGCCCGCTCTGAGTGCTCGTTTGGTCATAGACGGAGACTTCCCCGCCCTGATCAAAGTGAAGCTCTCAGGGATTTTTTTCATCTATCAGTATTGTCTCCATATCTATGTGAGATAAACAATAGTACTCGTGAGTTGTTCTTCGAGATTTTTATCAACCTTCCCAGCTTTCATTATCCTATGGATATCAGCGACAAGCGTTTCCTCAGTGGCATAATCTGGTATAATTACATTGGCAATTTCTACCTCCGGGACTCATCCTTGGCCAGATTTTGCTGTCATAACATCTCACATATCAGAATCAGCAATGACATCAATAATCTCATACTCTAAATCAGCGTTATCGAGAAGCTTCAAAAGACGAATACAATACGGGCAAGCTGGTTTGATGTAGATTTTCATAGCAGTTGAATATACTGTCGCCATTGTAATCAAATTCACTATTTGTCGAATGAAAGCCATAATCCTCGAAAACATCCGTTCACTCAATAACGTTGGAGCCATCATACGTACCGCAGACGGTGCAGGATTTGATCGGGTCGTTTGTGTCGGATATACGCCGACACCGCCTCGCAAAGAAATCAGCAAGACCGCTCTCGGAGCCGAAAATTGGGTCCCCTGGGAATACTACGAAAAAATCGAAGACGCCATAGAAACATACGGGAGCGCATGATGCACAATAATAGCCATGGAAAAAAATAACAAAAGTACAGATATTTTTACTCTCAGAAAACTAGATTCAGTAGCTCTGATCATGGGAAATGAGCTCGAGTGAGTCAGTGAAGCAGCCCAAAAATGAGCAGATCACATATGTCACCTCCCTATGCTCGGGAAAAAAGAATCTCTCAATGTCGCCGTCGCAGCAGGGATTGGGATGTATAATTTTCTTCAATAAAAACTCTTGCAAAAAAGTTGTGCCTGCATAAGCTCATAGACCTATGCCAGCACAAATATACGCTATACCTGCAGATACTTGTATCGGAATTGGATGCAAGCTCGACGACCGCGAATGATACAAAATGATATACGAACTGAAATGAAGAGATAAAAACAAACCTCTCGCCATACTCGTCCCAAGCTGGGAAGATCTCATGTACGAGAGCGTGCTCACACCAACTCAAGTCAATTTTCTACGTACGTACAAATTCCCTTTTACAATTGTCTGCGAAATACGGGACGATTTCAGAGATGAATACCCCATGCTCGATGAGTATGGTTACAAAACTGTATGATTCCGAGTAGCAGAAGCTTGTTTACCTCGTGAGAGCGTCCCTTATATTCGGGCTCCATTTTTTCTTACATCAGCAAATAAGTCTGGAGAAGAAGAGTGCCACACGATCGATGAAGTCAATGATGTTTTTCGTGACAATATGTCTTCTCTCAAGATACTTCCAGGACAAGCTGGAAATCAGCCATCGAGTAATGTCATCCAATTCATATGAACTACCAACGAACTCAAATACATCAGAAAAAACTATCCTCTCAGATAAAAATAGGGATAGCCCTCTTTGTCGCTATAGTATTTGCTATTTTTTGGGTTTCTTGGACAGGTGGGACACCAGTAAATATCAATAAAACATTGGTTATACCAAAAGGAGCATCTATCAGCAACCTCAATACACTGCTCAATACTAAAATCAGTACAACTCGCTACAAACTTTGGAACATGTTTTTTGCACCAGATATAGCGTTAAAATCAGGTATTTTTGCTGTACCAGAATGAGTTGATACGCTCGAAGAAGTCTTTCTGATGCTCCAAAACCCAGTAACAACAGAAGAAGAAATCACTCTCCTCCCTGGTTGGCACAAAGGAGAGATCGCTGAAGCATTCAAGAAAAACAATGTCGAATGAGATTTGCTACAAGAAGAAAGAAATATAATCACAAAGTTAACGCCAAAATATCCATTTTTGCAATGAAAAACTTCTCTCGAAGGTTTCCTCATGCCAGATACTTATAGGATTCTCGGAGGAACAGATGTGATAACTATGGTTGAGAAGATGCTCGATAATTTTAATAAAAAAATCTACGCCCCTTTTCTCGCCAGTGGTAAACCCATTGATGCATTTTATGATGTACTTATTTTAGCATCAATAGTTGGAGAAGAGGAAAAAAGCTCTACCCAAATACAAACAGTCGCTGATATACTCAAAAAACGCCTCCGACAAGGATGGCACATCGGTGCTGATATCACTGTCTGCTATCCCGAGCTCATTCCTGGAAATGAGTGCCAAAAATACGTGAATAATTACTATAGCCTCTCTCGAGATGCACGTGCTGCAAAGAATAATACATACGACACGAGAGATATAGTAGGGCTCCCCCCAACACCGATAGCAAATATGACAGTCGGAGCATTTATGGCAACACTCAATGCTACAGCAGAAACTCCAGCATGGTATTATCTCCATGATTCACAAGGTGTTATCCATACAGCAACAAATGATACAGAACACGAACAAAATAAAGCACAATATTTACGATAAAATATGAATAAAAGCGACATAAGAATTCTTGTGCAAGAAAAGATTTCACATATGTCCAAACGCGAAAAAGAAAATGATAGCAATATTATCTACACAAAACTCGTAAACATTCTCTCAGGAAAAGAATTTCAAACGATAGTTGCCTACCATGCATTTGCTGATGAAGTTGATATATCAAAAATAGGTGAATGGTGCCACAATAATTGAAAAAATATGGTAGCGGTTCCCCAAAGTACTGAAACTTTCGAAGTACCAAATAACTCAATTATTCTTGTTCCTGGGAGAGCCTTTACGAGGGATGGGCAGAGGATAGGCCGATGAAGCGGCTATTACGATAAACTTATCACCCTCTACCCAAACTCTCAAACTATAGGTATCTGTTTTGATTGCCAAATTTTCGAGAAACTCCCCGAAGATAACTGGGACAAAAGAATGGATAAAGTTGTATTTCCATCCATTGAATTAGAATAAACACATGAATTTTTGGCAAAAAACAAAGAGATTTTTTTCACCCGCTTTTAAGCATCCGTGGCTCTATATAGGGCTAGGGTGATTTGCTTCGCTCCTATGAACGGCTACAGGATACATACAGATATATATGATAGAATTTCTCGCCGACATGTTTATGCGTGGAGCTCTTGAGGAATTTATACCAAAGATATCACTCTTAGGATGAACATATCTCATTACTGTGGCTTTGCTATTTTGGCTCAAAGATTTCACCTGGATTATTCCACAATTCAATATTGAAAAAGATCTTACTTATACTTATTTCACATACTATATCCAGGCAGACAACATAGAAATGGAAAAACTCGGTACAGGAAGAGCAATTTCTCTCCTACATTCAGGAATAGAAAAGTGGGCGGTACTCGTGAATGAAGCATATAACAATATCTTTCGCTGGATTTTTTTGATTACACTGTCTGGCATGATGCTGGTAAAAATGAATACCATTTATGCAATTTTTATTCCTATTTTATTTATAATCACTCTGATAAATATAGTTTTCTGGACGAATAAGGCACTGTTTTGGAGGCTAAAAAGAAAAGATGTTTCCACTGAACGATCGAGATTTTTCACCAAACTTATCATGTCAAAATTTGAGATTCTTCTCAATAATAAAACAGAGAAAGACTTAAAAACAATGGAATGAATTACAGGGAAACTCATCTATTATTCTCAAAAATCTCATTCTTTTAGTATGGGATCTTGGCAAGTATCACGAATACTTATTGGTTGTTTTACTATATATATGGCGGCAGACTTTTGGCAAAAAGGTATGCAGACAGGAGTGACTACCGAACTCGTAGGCCAAGTGGCAGTATCGGCATGACTTATGGCAGCTTTAATGAGTTATTTCAATATTCTCATTGAATGGTATACAACATTTACTAAAGAGTTCGTCCATATAGAAAGACTCTGGGATTTTATAGACAAAACTCCTGAGATTAAGGGTTATGATACTGGAAAAAATTTTGAATTTAGAAAAGGAAATTACGAACTAAAAAATATAAATTTTTCTTATTCTCATGATGAGGTTATAGATCAATGATGATATGTTATTAAAAAACTAACCCTCTCAATTCGTTGATGAAAACGTACCGCTCTAGTCGGCCGATCGTGATCAGGCAAAACAACACTGATGAAACTCCTTGCAGGATATATGAGGCCTTTATCGTGAGAGATTCTCATTGATGGTCAGGATATTACCTCTGTGCGCCTCAATAGTTATTATCCCCATATCTGATATCTCACTCAAGACCCTTCTGTATTTGATGGGACAATCGAAGAAAATCTCCTCTACTGAACAAGGAAAAAACCAACAAAAAAAGACATAGAGCAGGCAATAAAATTAGCTGAATGTGAATTTGTCTACGAGCTCGAGCAGGGCATCAAAACAGAAATCGGTGAACGATGAGTGAGATTATCTGGAGGACAAAAACAGCGTCTCGCTATTGCAAAGATATTTCTCAAGAATCCAGAAATCATTCTCTTGGATGAGCCAACAGCAGCTCTCGATAGCTATAGTGAAGAAAAAGTAGCACGAGCATTTGAACACCTCTTTGAATGACGTACGGTCATCGTCATCGCACATCGTCTCCAGACTGTGAAGAGTGCTGATGATATTATTGTCTTGGAGAAATGAAAAATCGTCGAGAGATGAACACACAGACAACTCTTGAAACTCTGAGGGAAGTATGCAGGCATGGTCGATCTCCAGAGCGGAGTGGTGAAGGAGGAGGATAACGAAGAAGGCTATGAAAAATAAATCAACTTGGCTCTACCCGACTTTTGGTTCCATATTGATTGGGGCAATATTTCCGATACTTGCCTCAGCTACGCTCAAAAGCATTCCCCCATTTTTGACACTTACTCTCACATTTATTACTGCTGCAATAGTTCTAGGAACTATACTGACAATTCAAGGAAAAATATGAGAACTACGAAATAAAAAAGCCTGGAAATATTGATTTTTAACAGGAGTACTCAACGGCGCATGTTTTTATGGATTTTACTATTTTGGTCTTCTCTCCACCACTCCATGAAATGCTGCGCTCGTAGCACAAACAGAAGTATTTTTTGCATTTCTCTATTTCCAAGCATGGAGAAAAGAATCACTCTCAAAAGAACATATATTTGGGATACTCCTCTTAGTGGTATGAATTATTTATTTATTGCTACCAAGAGCATCTGGCTGGAACTACGGAGACCTCATCATACTCATAGGTATGATGTTTGCTCCTCTGTGAAACTATTACCAAAAGACAGGAAGAACACATGTATCATCTTCAGCCTTTCTCTTTATACGTTATATATGTACTATTCCTCTCACTGGAGCCATCAGTCTTCTCAGCGGAGAAAAAATAGATACTCTTTTATTACGAGGAATCATCTGGCAAATAATTCTGATGGGTATAATAGTATTTGTAATAAAAAATATTCTCTGGGTCGAAGCAATCAAAACAGTCACAGTCACTCGAATACTTGCCCTCCATGGCTGCATGCCATTTCTCACTCTCTTGATTATTTGGACTTTTCAATGATTGCTACCAACAATGACTCAGCTTATCAGCTGAATACCAATCCTTATAGGAGTTATACTACTTTCTAGAAAATAGCATGATGAATAATTGAGTCACTCTCACACTCGAAATCCTATCTTTCATTCTCGCAATATGGCAGAATCATCTTTTGGCTCATAAAAAGAGACATGCTTGGTGACTATATTTTATTTTCTCCATAGTAACTGTATATCTTTTCTATCTCAAATCATCCTATATAACGGTTATTAATCAATCATATTTAGGCATTTCAGCTCTCTATCCTTGGTTTTATTGGCACTCAAAAAGTAACAACATACAACAATGACTCAACAAAATCGGTTGGGCATTTCTATGAGGAAGCTTATTGTTATTTCGATGGAATGATCTATGAGACTGGTTTGAGATTGCATCTTGGTTTTGCATCTATATGAAAAATAACCTTACCAGAACAGATAATGCGACTGGCTGGATTTATATGATTGCACAAAAAGTAATAACCATTATATTCAATGTACTCCGAGTAAATTACGTTATAGCTCTAAGAAATTTTATTCAGCTTGGGCAAGCAATATATGGCTATAAGAAGTGGAAAAAATAAACAATTATGTCTCTCACCTCCTCTCACCTCCTCCTAAAATCTTACCCAGACTACGAACTTCTCGATTCTGGTGATGGTATGAAATTCGAACGCTACGGAACATTTACCATAGCACGACCAGAATCTCAGGCTCTCTGGAGTCGCCATACAACAGATTGGAATTGGGATGCTTTTTTTGACAAAAGTGGCGGTGGACAAGGTAAATGGATGAAGATACCGGACGATGTACGTGATTGGATCATGTCCTACTGAGATCTATCATGGCAATGTCGATGGTCGCCATATCGACATGTCGGAGTTTTTCCTGAGCAGGCGATGCACTGGGATTGGACTCGTGAAGTACTAAAAAAGTCAGGCAGAAAAGAACCAAAAGTACTCAATCTCTTTGCGTACACTGGTATAGCCTCGATAGCTTGTGCAAAAGAAGGAGCAAAAGTAACACACGTCGATGGATCAAAGCCAACTATTGGGTGGGCACAGAAAAATATGGAACTGTCTGAACTGCCTCAAGACTCAATTCGTTGGATACTCGATGATGTAACAAAATTTGTCGAACGAGAAGTCCGGAGAGGAAATACATACGATGGTTTCATCATGGATCCTCCTGTATTTGGACACGGTGCCAATGGTGAAAAATGGGAGTTCGATGTATCATTTCCTTTATTGCTCGACAACATCAAAAAAATCATATCGCCAGACCCCCTCTTTTTCTTGGTAAACACGTATGCTTCGAGTATTTTTTCCACGACACTGGCAAACATACTCACAGACATACTACCAAAATGAACAGTAGAGCATGGAGAACTCTGAATACAAGAAACAGTATGAGAAAGAAGCCTCACAACAGGGGTATATGCTCGCTGGAAACAAAGCTAAACCTCTCTGATTTCGATATTTTTTTCCTTCTGAACACGCATCACAAATTCTTCTGATATTCTCGACTGCTCGGTAATACGCTTGTGGAAATGAACTAATACTTTTGCTCGCAACATCACTCATCGTGGGTCATTGGCGATATTGATTTGAGGGTGTATATCGCTATCAGAATAACCAAAAATAGATTTGAGACGCTCTATATCCTTGCGTTCATGATAATAGACTCAGAGATCTTTGACTCCTATTATCTCCATGAGTAATTCTCGAGCACGGACAACATCACTTTCGTGTGAAAGTATAAATTCGAACGTAATCATCACAAAACCATCTCCCCGAGACCAATTTTTGATATTTTTTTCAAAGATAGTCTTGTTAGGAAATGATATCATTTTGCACGTAACACCTTGTGATCCTATCTCGCCTACAGTCGTCAGAAGCGGTGTAATCGAATATACCTTACCAACAGTAGAATCAACTTCGATTATGTCTCATTCCTGATAACCCGAACTAGATCAAACAGCAAACCAAGCAATAAATGAATAAATCACATCCCTGAGGGCGAGACCAATAGCAGTACCGATAATTGCCAAAAATGGAAGAAGAGAGACAAATTCCGCTAAAAATAAAACTAAAAATGTGGCAACAAATAAAATCCCAAAAACCCACTTATGGACCATGTGTATAGCCTGTTGATGTGATTTTGAAAAATCCCTCTCAACTCGATAGAGTATTTTTTTAGAAATGATTTTGATGAGATAGAGACCAACAAAGATAGCCAAATAATAGCTTATACGACGAAAAATTTCTAAAAGTTGATTATTTTTTACACGAGACAATCTCTCTATTTCACTCGTTGTATTGGAGAGTTCTTTTTGTTTGATATTCAAAGTGTTAGCTCTGTTCTTTTCAGCTTCTGCAATGGCAGCATCATAGCCGAGTATTTTGCTGGATGCGAGTTTTTTCATGATACCGAATTGTCGCTGTATCTGATCGAGAGAGTTCGATGTAGATGAAAATGAACCTTGTGAAGCAGAGAGAATCTGAGTCAACTGTGTGAACTTGTCTATGAGAACCGTTTGTTTTTTCAGAAATTCTGGAGTCTCTGTATTTCAACTACGAAGTGCAGAAGCCTCATCGATAAGGAGTTCAATATCTGCAATGAGTTTTGTAAGTGTAGTTTTTTGCTTCTGTTCATCCAGGATTCGTTCTTTTTCTGTTTTTATAAAAGAATTCAGTTCTATTTTTTTTGATTCCAGTTTTTTTATAGAATTACCAGTGGCAAAAAAGCCGCTACTATCAATGGCTTCATCTTGATTAGAAACAGAGAGAGCATCTTGAGCAAAAATAGTTCAAAATAATGTGGAAAAACAAAGAATGATAAGTAAAAAGCGACGCATAGGCTAGCGAGTAAAGCCAACAACAAAGATGCCTCATCGGATAAGAGGATTGCCAGCGCTATCAAAAATAACTGGGAAAAGAGCATCGCAAGTTTGAATACCAGAAACCTGCGTAATTTCAGGACATGAGGCGTTCTTATCACATATTGGCGTAATCGTGAGAACTATCGATTTTCGAGAAGCCTCTAGGAGGCAAGAGTTGAGCAGAAATGAGCTTTTAGTGCTCAAAGCAGGACATCCAGTCTCAGAGCGAGAGTACACTCTTGGGCATATATCTTGCTCATCCGAAACACCATCATGGTCCGTATCTGTAAGGGCAAAGACGGCTCCTGAGAGTATTACAAAAAGTACAATAAGTTTTTTCATACGTTCATAATACCACAAACCTAGTCTGAAATCAAACTTTGACGCTGGTAAAAAAATAATATAATGCATATATGCTTATTTCGTCTTACATAGTTCGCCGAAGCACATTCCAGAGGGGATGTTTTTTCGGCATGAGACGTAGACCAAGTAACTAAATCTCATAAGACAAATTCTATCCCCTTCGGTCGAAGGGGATTTTTTATATATTTTTAACTTTTATACTATGTCAGAACAAATTATCATCTGTGCTACCACTGCTTCAAAATCAAAGAAAACAAGACAACAAATAATTATGCCCGTTATGAAACTCTTCAGGGGAAAAATATTTGGCACATGTGAGCTCCTCGTATGACCAGCAAATCACCCCGAAAGAACACCAGAAAAACATCAAATGGCTCTCTCTCAAGCAACCTACGCAATTCAAGTGGGGAAAAAAGTATCTCTTATTTTTGTCATTCCAGGCGGTTACAGTGCTTCTCATCTCTCTGAGGTTCAGGCTCTTGCGCAGGCCGAAGGTATTCAAACGAGAGTGCTCTCTCTCGAAGACGTACTCACTGGCAAACTCATCGAGGAGTAGATTATTGCAATTCTCACCTTTTCGCTAAGATACAGGCATGTCTATCAGGAATTTCTGAATCATCGCCCATATCGATCACGGCAAGTCTACACTTGCAGATAGGATGCTCGAACTCACTGGAACCAAGGAAAAACGCGAGATGAAAAATAGCCAAATGCTCGATACCATGGAAATAGAGCAAGAACGTGGAATTACTATCAAGCTCACACCCGTCCGAATGGCCTGGAAAGGTCATGAAATCAACCTCATCGATACTCCAGGTCATGTCGATTTCCAGTATGAAGTCTCTCGAAGTCTCGCTTCAGTCGAATGAGTCGTCCTCGTCGTCGATGCAACACAAGGCATCGAAGCACAAACACTCTCAAATCTCTACATGGCGATCGATCACAATCTCGTGATTATCCCCGTACTTAACAAAATCGATCTCCCGAGTGCAGATATCCCTCGTGTGACGCGAGAAATCGTCTCACTCATCGGATGTGACGAAGCAGATATTATCCCCGTCTCAGCGAAAGTAGGGACCAATGTAGAGAAAGTCCTCGACGCTATCGTCGAACGCATACCAGAGCCACGCTCAATCGCTGAGGGCGGAAAAATAATCGCAAACAATGCAGAGGGAAAAATCCCTGACTCGGTCAAACTCGGACTTATTTTTGACTCTCAATACGATTCATACCGTGGCGTCGTCATCTATATCAAGCTCTTCTCAGGTGAAATAAAGCGTGGCGATAAAATCACTCTTATGAGTACTGATACCGTCGTCGATATACTCGAAGTCGGTTGCTTCAAACCAGAGTATCATCCTCTCCCCTCTCTCAAGGCTGGAGAAATCGGCTATATCGTCACAGGCATAAAAACACTCCAAGAAGCGCGCGTCGGAGATACTATTTTTGCTGGTGCAGAACAATATAAACACCCAATTCCAGGATTTCAAAAAGTAACACCTTATGTCTTTGCTGGTGTTTATCCGGTCGATACAGAGGATTATAATCAGCTGAAGACCGATATCGAAAAACTCAAAATGTCTGACAGCTCTCTCACCAACGAACACGAAGTCTCTCCTGCTCTCGGACACGGCTTCCGTTGTGGATTCCTTGGTCTTCTCCATATGGAGATAGTAAAGGAACGTCTTGATCGAGAATTTGATCTCGATGTCATCCTCACGAGCCCCCAAGTCACGTATCAAGTGATGATGCCAGGTGATCATTCGCATGACTTCAAAAACACCCCACTCAAACTCGAAAAACTCGGTGACAGGACGTATACCCGTCTCTGGATCAGAAATCCCGAACATCTCCCAGAACCAGGGACCTACGAATGGATGGAAGAACCTATTGTGAAACTCGAAATCATCACTCGCTCTGACATGGTCGGAGAGATGATGAAACTCGCCCAAGAACATCGTGGAATCTACAAAAATCAGACCTATATTGACGAGACTCGCTCGATTCTGACCTACGAGATTCCTATGGCAGAAATCATCACCGATTTCTATGACGATCTCAAATCGCGCTCTTCCGGATACGCCAGTATGAGTTATGAACAGCTAAACTACAAACGTGACGACCTCGTAAAGATAGATATCCTCGTGAATAATGAACGTATCTCTGCTTTCTCGACGATTGCACACCGAAGTAAGGCATACCATGTCGGGGTCGAGCTCTGTACGAAGCTCAAAGAAGCTATCCCAAAACAACTCTTCTCTATCCCTATTCAAGCAGCCATCGGAGCAAAAGTTATCGCTCGTGAAACTATCTCTGCGTATCGAAAAGACGTCACTGGTTACCTCTACGGAGGTGACGTCACTCGAAAAAATAAACTGCTCGATAAGCAGAAAAAAGGAAAGAAAAAGATGAAAGAATTTGGAAAGGTCTCCATCCCAAGTGAGACATTTATTGATATTTTGAAGAAGAAATAAAAAAGACCGGAATGATCCGGTCTTTTTTGAGTTATCAGGCAGTGACGGCTATTTGCATTGGAACACGAATCAGAAGTGTATCATTATCGCAATCGATTGATATATCTCACCTACCACTCGATCTCTCTGTGAGATTTTTCAGAAGATATTTCACATTTGGTTCATCGAGCATCCTCACTCATACAATACCATTACTTGGTGTTGCCTGTGTAATAACGAGCACTTTGCCATTCATTTTTGCATAATCTAAACGCTTAAGTGCAAGGCGATTCTTAATGCCAAATGCATCGCTTCAGAAACAGGTAGGAGTACCCTTGTGACAAGTCATACCCGTTTCTCAGACCATTTGCTTAACACGATACACTATTGATTGCTGGAGTTGTCTATCCTGAGACATGCAAACGGTATTTTGCTTATCTTGTATCTCAAGAAAATCACCGCTCGTCTCGCCTTTGGTCCAGAGACGTCATTTGGTCCGTGACCAAAAGGTAAGCTTACCTGTCTTATCAGATATTGAGATACTTTCTTGATTTCCAACTCCGACCATACGAACCTCTCCAGTTTGATAGTCTTGTGCGACTATAGGCATAAATTCATTCATAGAAAATATAGGATTAAAAAATACGTTGTAGTTCTTCAGGATAATTTGGCTTCCCAGTTTTTTTAATTTCGAGAATTCTTCGAAGTATCAATCCTGCTGCTTCATTCGGAGAATAAGCAGGCTCAAGAATGGCACGCTCTTTTCTTGTATCAAATTTTTGCCCCAAGAATCTCTCAGTATTCCCACCTGTTCCGACCATTCCAACGAGCGGAATAATTGGAAGTCCACCTGTCTGATAAGCAGCAACAAGCTCATTGAGTGTACCGCTTCCACCACCGATACTGATGATACCGTCACAAGCACCACGACTCACCACGGCCTCACGAGGACCGCCACGTTCACCGAGCATACTTATCACAGCAGATGCAGCTGTAGGATCAAATATATCTTTTCCATTTCCATAGGTAATACCGATAGTAAAACCTCCTGCAGACTTCGCTGCCCGCGCAACGGTTGTGGAGAGAGAATCGCAATCCTTCTCTGCACCAAATACGACTGTTGTACCCGTTTGTCCGAGTATTTGTCATATCTCATTTGCGTACGAAGCAACTTTGTCTGAATATCACAAATCAGCTGCCGAACCCATAACACCCACTTGAGGTGCACGACCTTGTTTTTCTGAATACTCTCTTACCACTGCTCGCATATCATCGAGCGTATATGTTTGTACTGTTTCCATAATAAAATTTGTAAATTAAATAAAAACCCACCTTTCATAAATTGAGGTGGGTGGAGGAGAAAGTGAATCCTTCTCTCGTTTATCATGTCTTTGTGCGTGCAAGCACGCTATGATAGCCACCCATCCCATTATGAAGCCAATGAGCAACACGTGTGATAGTGGCAGTACTTGCACCAGTATTTTTTGCAATAGTTCTATAACTGACTCACTTCTCTACTTGCTCTGCCACTTCGAGTCTTTCGGCCATAGCAGACATCTCAGAGAGCGTACAGATATCTCGAAGAAGTGCGAAGACTTCCTTTTCATTCTTGAGACCAATAAAGGCTCTTGATAGGTTTTTAAATTCTGATGTTTTCTTTTGAGCAATCTTCATAAAGTGTTTTAACGTTTTAAAACATTTTATTTAAAAAACGAACATGTCAAATCTGATTTTATTTTTAACAACAATTACAATCCTCTTTCTTTTCACTCTTCCCATGAGCATCATCGAAGTTGAGCTCAAGTGTATTTGTCGGACCATTATAGAGTTCGCAGACGACTCCAGCAGAAGCATACATACGCTTCGCAGCGAGAAATTCATCACGAGTTTCGTAGGTCGGACTGGCGAGATAGACGACACGTTTAATTCCTACTTGAACTATAAGCTTGGCGCACTCATTACAGGTTGGCATAGCACAATAGAGCGTCGCTCATTGCATATCGCGCCCCATAGAGTTGAGAATAGCATTTGCCTCAGCATGAACGACGTAAGCATGTTTCGAATCATAGAGACGGAGGAGATTTCCTTGTTCATCACGACCCCTTGCATGTGGAAATTCATCATCAGGACAACCTCGTGGAAAACCATTATATCCGATACCGACAATGCGATTATGAGCATCGACGATACAGGCACCGATTTTTGTACGAGCATCTTTACTTCTCTGCGCTGAGAGAAGCGCTAAACCCATAAAGTATTGATCCCAGGTGATTCGTTCTGCCATATTGAAAAAGTTTAATTCATTTAAATTTGTTTTATTAGTTTAATTTGTTTCAGGAAAAGTAAAACAAAATGCGTCATTTTGCACTTTGAATTTTGCACTATCCAATCAAATTGGTTATATCCTGTTTTGCCACGTCTGAAACGAGGTTTTTTCGTGTCTGAACATGATTTTCACGAGGCTCATTGAGGAGAATACCGACGGGCATTTTCGCGAGTTTGAGACAATTGAGAAAACTCTCTCGATTTGGCATATATCCATTCCCTACTCGGACAATATTTCGCTCATACCATTCACGATTTTGAACACGATTATACGTCGGACAGAGCTGGAGCACTTCGATATAGGCAAATCCAGGATGTCGAAGACCTGCTTGGAACACTTCAGTCATATGATCCATATCATACGAGAGTGTACGAGCTATAAAGGTTGGATCGCAGCCAGACAATACTCTGAGTGATTCAACTGGCGGAGTGTCGACACCTTTTGGAGTCGCGTTCATCTTTGTGCCAGGAAGTGTCACAGAACTCGCCTGACCTGTAGTGAGACCAAATGTCGCATTCACATGATGGATAAAGAGGATATTTCTATCGTGACGGACAGTGTGAATCAAGTGATTAATACCCTCACTGAGAGTTGCGCCATCCCCTGCATGAGCGATGACCGTCATTTCTGGATGAGCGATTTTAATGCCTGTCGCCAGTGGCAAGACACGTCCATGAAGTCCATGAATCGTCGTCAATCCTACCTTATCAGATTCATTCCCAGAACAACCGACATCATAGGCAGCAATGACATTTTTTGGTTCGATTCATTCGAGCGTGAGGGCCTGGAAAAGGGCTTTTTGAATAGCGTAATTTCCACAGTCGTCACACCATGTCATGACTTGATCAGTTTCTTCGAGCGAAACATAGATGGCTGCATTTTTTTTGAGAGAGTCAAACATGCGGAGGATAATAGCAAAAATTAACCATAAATCCAGTTTTTTTATACCCTGAAAAGAAAAACTCAATAAAAGTACGAAAAAAGCTTGCATTTATAAAGGTTTCACTAGAATAACTGGGTTAATTATCTCTCTTATCGCTATCGCATATGTTAATGATTCGTTTCTCACCAGCAGGTCGTAAAGGTGATCCTCAGCGTCGTATCGTCCTCACAGAAAAGACAAAACCAGTAGTTTGTGGTGAAATCGAAGTGCTCGGTTGGTACAATCCTCGATCAAAGAAATTTGATGTCAAAATGGACAAAGTAAATTTTCGTATTTCTCAGGGTGCTCAACTCTCTGAATCAGTTGCGAAATTTATCAAAACAAACAACCTCGCTCTCGCTGCATAAGGATTCCCTGTGATTAGAGTACTAGATAGTATTTATTTCTCAGTTACCTTTTATGGCAGAAAAATTCATACGTTTTTGTATCAGTAACATAGTCCTCCACCCCGATGACGTATCTCTCGAAATAAAAGAAGATACAGACGCAACGCGCTATCAACTCACTGTCAATGCAGATGATATGAAGCGTGTTATCGGTCGTGGTGGCAAAACTATACGTGCTCTACAATCTCTCGTCCGCATTATCGGTATCAAAGCCGAGAAAAAACTCTTCTTAAACCTCGTCGAACCATGTTCACCTCAATAGTCTACGCTCAGACATCGAGCTTTGCTAATTCTGCTTCTCAGGTATATACCCTAGAAGAACTCATGACTGTCGGTATCGCTATACTCCTCCTCATTGCTATTATCCTCACAATCGTCTTTGTACTTTGGTGAGGATTTTTGTTAGTCATCTCTGGAGGTGATGAGCACAAAGTCCATCCAGCCATCAACATGATTCGTTACTCTGTTATTGGTCTCCTCGTGATGATAGTCATAATTCTCGTGACACCTGCACTCTCTTCTGCTCTCGGTTTTGAGAGTATCGGACAGAAATTCCAACCGAGTAATATATTTCAGACTATGAAATGCGTCTCTGACCGTGTTTTCGGTAAAACAGATCAATCATGTTTTGAAGTAGCGAGCGGAAGTAGTGGCGTATTTGGTTCAGATACGACAACACGAGAAGGCATACCAACATTTGGTGGGAAAAAGAATACCAGCGGGGGCAATAGTCCAAACGGTGCTGGAAACTGGGCACAAAATCTCTAATTCAAATAAATGAAGCTCATCGTCGGCCTCGGAAATCCAGGAAAAGAATACAGAGAAACTCGGCACAATGTCGGGTTTCTTTTTATGGATGATTTTGCTTCTCAAATGGAGTGTCCTGAATGGAAAAATGGCTACCAAGGACTCTACACTTCTTGTGCGCTTAATAACACCAAATGTATCCTCCTAAAACCTGAGACCTATATGAACCTCTCTGGTAAAAGTGTGCAAGCCTGTGCAAGCTTCTTCAAAATCGAACCAAAGGATATCATCCTCATCACGGATGATATAGATATGGATTTCGGGAAAATCAGATTTCGTGAAACAGGAAGTGCTGGTGGACACAATGGTATCAGCTCCATTATTGAAACACTAGGAACCTCAGACATAAAACGTATCAAAGTCGGTATAGGCCGTCATCCAACCATGGAGGCAGCCGATTGGGTCCTCTCAAAATTTACCAAAGAAGAAAAAGAACAACTTGAGGATATATTCATGGAAGTAGAGCAAAAACTCCTTGCATTGATATAAACTAAAATATAATCCCTTAACTGGGTAAACTTAATTAACCAAGTAAACTTAGTAAACTATTTTTGCTTCGCAAAAATCTGCCGATGTAGCTCAGCTGGTAGAGCAGATGTATCGTAAACATCAGGCCGCTGGTTCAAATCCAGTCATCGGCTCCAAAAATAGGTTACACTCAAAAATACGAATAAACATACTCTATAGGCAATTCTCCTTGTGCTGAAGGGGTTGGGAAAAAGCGACTTAACTGTGATTCGTTTTTTACTTCTGCGATATCATTTAGCATTTTTTGTACAATCCAATCCCGTAAACTCCCGTCAGATTTAATTACTTGTCACCAGCTCGACATGGACTGCCAATCGTCACCATCATCTTTGAAAGGATTGATTCCAAAATCGCTTTTATAGGAATCATATATGCTATACCATGGTACAAGTTTTGGAACACTGTTGAGCCATGTTTTAGAGACAAATCTTACTGCACATGGAAATTTTGTTCTACATCTTTTGAGCAACAATTTCATTTCCTGCATTCTGTAAACAGCATTTTCTCAAGATAATGGATTACCTCGAGTTCCAGCTAGATGTCTTGCGATAGCATTATTGCGAGGATAATATACTATCTCTGTTCTGCCTATTCTGACAGAATGATCATTTTCTTGGATATTTGCTTCCGTCAAATTTTGAGCTGAGTCATTTGCTCAAATTAGTGGATTCCAAGCAGGAGAACCATAAAAACCTTCACTCATAATCTGAGCTGCCAACAATGAATGTTCAGATATGTCTCGATCAGTCTTTAATTTTTTACCAACCAACACTCTAAAAATCGGAGTATATCTCATAAGCGCTTCTTCTTTTGATATTTTGAGTATTTCTGCAATACAGAGACTCATCTTTACCATAAAATTATACGCTTCTGGTGAAATACTTTCCTCAGCTAAAAGCCGAAATCTCTCTTGTGAGTCAAATAAATTAACGGATTCTACCATAAGTTAAATATACACGAATTTCATCCATATAACAAATTTGCTTCACATTTTTGTATTTTTTGGTTTTACAGATATAATTTCCCCGTTTCACTGAGAGGACTCTCTGGATTTGCTCGATGGCTGAAAAACTTCAGTTATGGCGTAAGTCTAGGCTCTTCCCTTGAAGCGCTTATTTTCTTCATTTTTTCTTATGATTTCAGGTATTCGCGACAATAACGTCGGAGAGATTACTCCGATTTCAAAGTCTTATACTATCGCTGGTAAGACATATACATTTGAGACAGGTTCATTTGCCCTCCTCATCGATGGAGCAGTCACGATCAAAGACGAGCTTGGACACGTCCTCCTCACGACAGCAGGCGTCAGCAAAAAAGGCAAACCAGGTGCAGACTTCTTCCCTCTTTCTGTCGACTATCAAGAGCGTTTTTACTCTACTGGCCATATCGGCGGTGGACGTTTTAACAAGCGTGAAGCTCGTCCTGCGACAAGTGCTATCCTCAACTCTCGTCTCATCGACCGACCTATTCGTCCGATGTTCCCAAAAGGCACAACAAACGAAGTACAGATTATCCCAACAATCTACTCTGCAACTGGAAAACAAGATTTCGGTGTCTGGGGTATTACTGGTGCAAGTATTGCTTTGCAACTTGCTGGTATTCACCAATTTGAAGACGCTGTCTCTGGTGTCCGTCTCGCGGTTATGGAAGATGGTGGTATGATCTTTGATCCTACCTTTGAAGAAGTAAATAATGCCCTCTACGAGCTCGTTGTCGCTGGTACATCGTCGATTATCACGATGGTCGAAATGGGTGGTAAAGAAGCATCAGAAGAGATGGTGATGCGTGGCTTTGAATACGCTCAGAAAGTCCTCGCTGATCTCTCTGCAGCACAGAAAGATTTCGTTGCAACAGTGAATGCGAAATACCCAATCACAAAAATGGATCTCGATATCAAGGCTGGTATTGTTGGCCTCGAAGAAAAAGTATTTGCTACACTCTCTCCAGAGAAAATCGAAGCACTCTACAATATCGGTAAAATCGACTTTCACCACGCTCTCGAGCATCTCATCGAAGAGACAAAAAACACACTCGGCTACACAGAGGATACGGAGGAATTGAACGGAAATGAAATCGGAGAACTCGTCTACAAATATGTGAAAAAAATCATGCGAAAAAACGTCCTCGAAAAAGGTCGTCGTCTCGATGGTCGAAAAGGTGATGAAGTACGTCCTATCAATTGTGAAGTTGGTCTCCTCCCTCTCACACACGGTTCAGGTCACTTCCGTCGTGGTGTCACATCAGTCCTCTCTATCGCGACTCTCGGTGGACCACTCGATAACGAACTCGTCGAAGGTATGTACCCAGAATACGAGCGTCGCTACATGCACCACTACAACTTCCCTCCTTACTCAGTCGGTGAAGTCCGTGCGATGCGTGGGGTAGGTCGTCGTGAAGTCGGTCATGGCAATCTCGCTGAAAAAGCACTCATCCCTGTCCTTCCAAAGGTAGAGGAATTTGGTTACACAGTCCGTGTCGTCTCTGAAGTCCACACCTGTAATGGTTCGAGCTCTATGGGCTCAGTCTGTGGATCAACACTCGCCCTCATGGATGCTGGTGTCCCTATCTCTGCACCTGTCTCAGGTGTTGCTATGGGTATGGTCTTCGATGATGAAACTGGTAAATACGTCATCCTCTCAGATATCCAAGCACAAGAGGATTTCCTCGGTGATATGGATTTCAAGGTCGCTGGTACTCGAAAAGGTATCACAGCCCTCCAGATGGATACAAAGATTGACGGTCTCACGCTCGCTATCGTCCGAGAAGTATTCGAACAAGCAAAAGGCTCTCGTGAATTTATCCTCCAGGGAATGCTCAAAGCACTCGACAAACCTCGTCCAGAAGTCTCTCCTCGTGCTCCAGCACTCATCTCTATGAAGATCAATCCTGAGAAAATCGGTATGGTCATCGGTAAAGGTGGTGAAACTATTCAAGACATGCAGAAATACTTCGGTGTAGAAATCTCTATCGAAGATGATGGAACAGTCGTCATCACTGGCCCAAGCAAAGAAGCTGGTGAAGGCGCTAAAAAAGCAATCGAAAACATCGTCCGTGAAATAGAAGTCGGTCAAGAATTCGATGGTGAAGTCGTGAAAATCCTCGAAGGCGTAGGAGCTATCGTCGAAATCGGTGGAGGCAAGTCTGGTATGATCCATATCAGCAAGCTCTCTGATAAGCGTATAGCTCGCGTCGAAGACGTCGTCAACACAGGAGACAAAGTCCATGTAAAAGTCATCCAAGTCGATAACGAAAAAGGACGAATCGGATTGCAGAAGATTTAGGAAGTTATTTCTTATTTTTCATTTATGAAAACTCTCAAAGAACTCAATTCAAAATGGTATTGGAGATTTATAAAAGTTTGTTGGTTTATACTAAATATAGCAATATTCTTATGAATTTTTATATCTTCATACATATACATGGGACAATACAGTCCTCGAAAAATTGAAGCAGCAAAGTTAGAAATAGAGAATAATTGAGTTATGTGAGTTATAAATAGGATGAAGGAAAAGTTCCCTGAAAATACCATTGAAATAAAAAGACTACCTGAAATTGTAAAACCTGAATTCAAAATAACTGAAGAGAAAGTAGTAGCTGAATTACTAGTTATGTCCGAATTGGCCCAGAAAAAAATTAATGGAATACGTATTTGTAGCTGGAATAGCTTAGGATGCAATCCTGACGGCATAAATTCAGTGAACAATTATATTGAAAATTCTATATATAACCCCGACAGCACTAATATTATTACAATAAGTAATACCTTGTATGTAGAAGCAAAAGCATCGATAACTCGAAGATATGAACTAAGCAAAAAGGCTCAAAGAGATATTCAAAAAATTCAAAATAAAGAAACGGATTGGGTGAGCTTTTATGAATTTGATAGAGTTACATGATTAGAAATTACAGACATTTTATGAGAAAAATATTATTTATGAGTTAAGGAATTTTTAATGTTAGTTTTAATTAGTGTTACTAGCATAGCAGGGTTGTTTTCATTTTCTATTCTGATTAAAAGAATATTAAATTATATAATTTTCGGGAAATTTTCTTCAAAATAAAATGAGATCCCCTCTCCTCCAAATCTCTTGAACCTGCCTGCCGGCAGGCAGGTCTGAAAAACCATTGCGAAAGATTTGATAGAAATGGGCATTACTGAAGTGGAGGATTTACGCGGTCGAGATCCTGAGGAATTGTATGATTTACATAATCGCTTTCGCGGTAGCATACAAGATCCGTGTATGCTCTATACCTTTCGCTGTGCGGTCTATTTCGCCGATACTCCTCCCGAGAAACGCGACCCAGAACTCCTCAAATGGTGGAATTGGACAGACATCAAAAAGACAAAATACAAAGTACAAAGTACAAAATAGAAGAACTTGGAAATAGATTTTTAAGAGGCAAACTGTCTGAGCGGGATGAAAACAGTTTATTCTTGAATCGAGTTTATAGCGAGTTTTTGCCTCTTGAATGCTTTTGTTACTTTTTGCACAAAAAGTAAAAGAAAGGAAACTCACTGGCCTGGATTCCTGCCTGCGCAGGAATGACGATACAATATCAAACAAATCATTCTGCATCAGAAATGCTTGAAATAGAGTTTTTCTCGGTACAATCGCCACATGCATGAGAATGAACAGACATTATTGTATTGAGGAGCCATCGAATCAATCGCGATCAATAAACTCATACTCCGAGAAGAAAAACAGAAACACCCAAGAGAGTATATAGTTGCTACGCACTGACCCGCTCTGGCAAAAGTAGTCAAAGAAGATCCAACTATTCTCGATAATATAGGCATCTATCGTGTGAATTGTTCTCATCTTGGGAAAGAACCAGATTTGAAATCTCTCGCAGAATATCTGAGAACACTTCATCCATTCGTCCCTATTTTGATAGATCTACAAGGGCCAAAACCTCGTATACACGAAACAACGCCTGGTACTGGTGGTATACCTGTGAAAATTGGAGACAAACTTGAAGTAACGTATGAAAGTGGCGAATCTGAGAATCGTTTTTGCGAACCATGAAAACTCAAGGTCTGTTTTCCAGAAATAGTCGAAGTCATGGAAATCGGCGATGTAGTGATATTTGACGATGGCAAGATGACGGCAATCGTCCGAGAGAAATGAGAGAAAACAGCCATCATCGAGTGTAGTGAAATCCTAAACGGAGACGAGATATTTATCCTCGGAGGACGCAAGTGAATCTGTGTACGAAATAAACCTCTCGGAATCGAATGTATCACAGCTCATGATAGAAAAAGTATCGAATTTGCGAGAGATATTCTCGGGTTCGATTATGTCGACAATATCATGGTCTCCTATTTTAGCACTCCGAGTGATATAGAGCATTTTGTGAAAATCATACGAGATGAATATGGCTACACTGGGAAACTCGGTGGGAAATTTGAAACACCTCATGCTGTCTACAATATTGACCAAATACTTGATTTGGATGATCTCACGCTCGCGATGTTTGGACGATGAGACCTCCGCGTCGAGATGGATCCACGAGCAGTATCAAATATGCACGATATCCAGGTGCATTTCTTTCATTCCTGTCAAAAACATAATGTAGAGTCAATCTGTGCAACAGGCTTTCTGGAGAGCATGCTCACAGCTGATGGACGAGTCACTCCAGCAGAAATCGGCGATATGCAGATATCTATGCGTACTGGAGCAGACCACCTGATGCTCTCTGGTGAGTCAACCTATGGAGCACAAGCACGAGCATGTATCGAGCTCGAATGCCAATACCAGAGAGATATGCATAAAAAACTAAAATCAGGAGAAATAGCATATAAAAAAACACCCGACAGTGGACTCGGAGAACTTCTCCATATACTTTAGCCATGTTTGATTCTCGGAGGATAAAACGTCTCAACGATCATGGCTACAAAAGTGGCAATATCCTCTATTGGACAGAGTGAGCACTGAGAACACGCTGGAATTGTGGCCTCGAGTATGCTCAGACATATGCCGAAGAAAAACACGTCGCGCTCTGTCCTGTCATGACAATTGATAGCGAGTATGCTCATGAGAATATCCGTCAGCTCGTATTCCTCGTCGAGTCCATACATGACCTCGAGCAAGAATATCAAAAACATGATGTCGGTCTCAACGTCATCTATGGAGCAACAAAAAACATACTCAAAAAAATCATCAAAGAAAACACTATCGGTATGCTCGTCACATCAGCGAGTTATACACGTTTTTTTGATACGATTTTGAGAGATATAGCAGTGACTGTAGAGATTCCTGTGATACTCATAGATGACGCGAGTGTACTGCCACCATGGATTGCCTCAGATCACGAAGAATACGCAGCCTACACACTCAGAAAAAAATACTGGTCATGACTCTCGGAGTTAGCACCAGAAAAAGAAAAAACATGGAAAAAAACAGAAACTATTTTCCTCCAAAGTGATACAAAAAAAGTATCCAGCAGTCAGTGGTACAGAAACTATCAATCCAAACTAAGTAAAGACACTCCCTTACTTGTTGGCGGGCAAAATGAAGCCCAGAAACACTGGAAACAATTCAAAGATACTATGCTAACGCAGTATGATACATCGAGAAATAATCCGAACATATCAGGCACTTCCCTCTTATCTCCCTACCTCCATTTCGGATGCATATCCCCTCTTCAGGTATATTATGAATGCCTCCAACTCAAAACTTTAAACCTCCCACTCAAAACTGGAGTAGATGCCTACCTCGAAGAAACTCTCGTTCGACGTGAGCTCGCTATCAATATGTGGTACTACAATCAGGATGCTGATAACTGGAAATGCCTCCCCGAATGGGCCATAAAAACTCTCGACGAAGACAGACAAAAACAAACTTCACTGCTACAAGAAGACGACTATACGAGAGAAGAGTTAGAGGAAGCAAAAACACACGATCCACTCTGGAATGCAGCCCAAAATCAACTCAGACAAACAGGAAAAATACATGGCTACGTCCGCATGTACTGGTGAAAACAACTCACAAAATGGTTTCGTGATTGGCGAGATGCCTATGCGTTATGAGTCTATCTCAATGATACATACGCCCTCGATGGCTGTAGTCCAAACGGCTACACAGGCGTCGCCTGGTGTTTTGGAAAACACGATAGGCCCTTTCCGCCCAAAAAAACTCACTATGGGCTGGTACGCTCTATGACCTTTGGGGGAATGAAAAAAAAATTTGATGTAGAAAAATACATAAAAAACTGGCAATAAATTGCTTTTCATGGGGTTTTTTATATGATGCAAGAAATTTTTTATTCACTTATGTCTCTCTTTTCTCGCCTCTTTGGCGACCCAACAATCGCCGTCTTGCACTGATACCAAAAAGACCTCACAAAAATCAAAAAAATTGAGGAAGAATATAAAAGCACAATTACTTCTCTCGATACAGTGAAAGCAAAAACAGAAGAATTCAAAAAACGATTCGATCCAATCCGTCTCACATATATCACAGAAAAGGATCGCATAGATAATGATACTAACCTCGGTCTCGTCGAAAAAACAGAAGCCCACGAAAAAAACAAAAAACACTATATAGAGTCTCGTGAGGCAATGGTACAAAATATCCGATTTGAAGCTCTCGCACTCCACCGAAGAGCCTCAGAGCTCATCTATGGACAAGAATTCACTCTCCCCGATGGATCAACAAAAGTATGGAACATGATCCCTTTTGATGTGCAACTCGTCGGTGCTCTCACACTCAATGGAGGCAATATACCAGAAATGCGTACTGGTGAAGGTAAAACACTCGTAGCTACTCTCGCAGCATATCTGAATGCTCTCTCGGGCGATCCGGTGCACGTCGTCACAGTCAATGAGTATCTCTCTCGTCGCGACGCTGGAGAAATGGGTATCATCTATGGTGCTCTCGGGATGACAACAGGAGTCGTACTCAACAATCAATCACGGAGCGAAAAAAAGCAAAACTACAACTGTGATATAGTCTATGTCACCAATACTGAACTCGGGTTTGACTATCTCCGTGATAATATGGCGAGTTCTCTCGCAGATCAAGTGATGTCTCGTCGCACATTTGCTATCGTCGATGAAGTTGACTCAATTCTGATAGACGAAGCACGTACACCTCTCATTATCTCTTCTCCTGATAACGAACCAACTTCCAAATACCTCCGTTTCGCTACTATTGCCTCGAAATTATCACACCCAGAAGACTACACTATTGATGAGAAAACAAAAACTGTGGCTCTCACCGAAGAAGGTATCGTAAAACTCGAGAAAATACTCTGAATAGACAACATATTTGTCTCTGAGCACTATAACGATATGCATCATGTCGAAAATGCTCTCCGCGCAAAAGCATGCTACATAAGAGACATCGATTACCTCGTACGTGGTGATGATATCATGATTATCGATGAACATACCGGTCGTGTCATGGAGTGACGACGATTCAGTCATGGACTCCATCAGGCCCTCGAAGCAAAAGAAAATGTCACTATCCAGCGTGAAAGTAAAACTCTCGCCAATATCACCTATCAGAATTTTTTTCGTCTCTACGAGAAACTCTCTGGCATGACCGGTACTGCCAAGACAGAAGAAGAAGAATTCCAAAAAATCTACGGTCTCGATGTCGTACAAATACCAACCAATAAACCACTCATACGTGACGACCGAGCCGATCTCCTCTTCAAAAATGAAAAAGGAAAATTTGATTATATCGTGAAAACTATCGAAAAAATCCACGCAACTGGACAGCCAATCCTGGTCGGTACTGTCTCTGTCGCAAAATCAGAACTCCTCTCTGATATGCTCACAAAAAAAGGAATCAAGCATGAAGTCCTCAATGCTAAACAAGATGCACGAGAAGCTGAAATCGTCGGGAAAGCTGGTCAAAAAAATGCCATCACCATAGCGACCAATATGGCTGGTCGTGGTACAGATATCAAACTCGGTGAAGGTGTCGCAGAACTCGGTGGCCTCGCCATCCTCGGCACAGAAAAACACGAAACGCGTCGTATCGATAACCAACTCCGTGGTCGTGCAGGTCGTCAATGAGATCCAGGATTGAGCCAATTTCTCGTCTCTCCAAATGATGATATCATGCGTATATTCGGGGGCGATAAACTCTTCTCGATGTTCAATTCTCCATTTTTTGCGAGTCTCCCAGAAGACGAACCGCTCATTCAAAGCAAGACACTCACCAAAAGAATCACTGCCATCCAAAAACAAGTCGAAGGGCGTCATTTTGATATGCGAAAACATGTCCTCGAATACGATGACGTCATGAATCAGCATCGACTCATCATCTACGGACGACGTCAGAAAATGCTCGAAGATTTCGCAAAAAATGACACATCAAAATCTGACATAGATCTCCAGATTGAAAAAATACTGAATGATGAGGCAGAAAGGATAGTAAGTCGTCACCAAGATGAAGAGCAAAAAATCGATACAGAAAAATTGAATGCGAGTATGACTGATATAGTATGAAAAACGGTTACGCTCAGTGGAGTGGATTTTGAAGAGCTCCAACAAGAAGTACTCGCTGTCTGGAAGGAAAAATTGGGTGAAGTACAAAAATTATTCGAAAGTAGAAACTTTGACCATTTTCAACGAGAAGTCTATCTCGCTGCCATCGATCAGCTCTGGATGGAACATATCGAAAAAATGGCAAATCTCCGTGAAGATGTCGCCTTTGAATGATATAATCAGAAACAGCCTCTTCTGGTCTATCAAGAAAAAGCTTATAGCCTCTTCATACAAATGATCGAAGAAATAAATTATCGAGTAGTCCGAGGACTCTTAGGGGCAAATGCAGGAACACAGGTACAACAAGTAGAAATCAATCTCGATGATTTGAAAACTGCATCACCAAGCCAACCAGTCGGATGACACCCCCTCCTGAGACAATCAGGTAACGATGAGACAAAAAACGGAATAAAGATTATAAGAATTAAATAAAATAAAAGTCAATATATCCAATGCTCTCGGGCCTCCGGATTATATTGTGCGAGGCAAAAAGATAGGGTATGATGGTGGCATATGGAACAAACTCAAACAAGTATAGCTCAAGACGATGGCATCCTCGTTGTCTCTTGTGTTGGAACTCTCGATGAAAAGACAGCTCCTCCAATCTTTGGAAGCATGCTCAAATATGCAAAAGAATCATCACAAATAGCAATCTTTGACCTGACAAAAACCGAAGGTATCAAAACTGCCTTTATCACGGGAGTGATCGAAATAACCAAATATATCCAAGCATCTGGGGGTGGAGTCCTCGTAGTACCTGGTAAAATGGGTGATATCCTGGAAATCACAGGGATACAAGCTCTCACAAAAGTCATACCAACACTCGAAGAAGCAAAATCATATGCAAAAGAACACTTTCCACAGATTATCGACTTTATTCGTGAACAAAAAAATAAACAGGAGATTTCTGCCGCTCAAAAAGTGAGTGAATCAGTCAATCTCGAAAACTGGAAGTTTTTCTCAGATGAAGAGAAAAAAATCATCAATCTCGAGAGCATTCTTGATTATTCTATGGCTAGTCGAGCATCAGATATTCACCTCTCTGTGGGAAATTCAATCACATTTCGCATTCAGTGAGTCTTGGTAAAAATGGAAAAAGAACCATTCCTCACAGAAGACCATCTCAATCAAATAAAAGAGGCTATGCTCGGAGAGCATCCTGATATCATAAAAAAACTCGATGAAATTCACGATGTCGACTTTGGATATGTCTCAAAAAAAGATAAAGTATCATTTCGTGTCAATGGTTTTTGGACGCTCCAGAGACTCTCATTCACACTTCGACGCATCGAACAACATGCAAAAACAATTGAAGAGCTCGGGCTCCCACGTGCTATTGACGCTTTTCTCTCAGCAAAACAAGGTCTGGTGCTCGTCACAGGACCGACAGGTTCAGGTAAATCGACAACACTCGTAGCGATGCTCGAAGAAATCAATCGAACACGAGGAGAAAACATCATCACTATCGAAGATCCTATCGAGTTCCTCTTCGAAGATAAAAAATCAATTTTTTCACAACGAGAGATAGGGAGAGACACTGATTCGTTTGTAGGGGCTATACGTGCCGCTATGCGTGAAGACCCTGATATAGTCATGGTCGGAGAAATGCGTGATACTGAAACCGTCGAAGCAGCTCTCAATCTCGCAGAGACAGGACATCTCGTATTCTCAACACTTCATACATCGTGAAGTGTCCAGACTATCAGTCGTATAGTTCAGTTTTTTAATCCGGATCAACAGAGACAGATATTTACGAGACTCGCTGACAGTATCCTGTGAGTCCTTTCACAGAGATTGGTTCATCGACGTGATGGAAAAAATGAACGAATAGCTCTCTTTGAGCTCATGATCGTCAATAGCGGAATCAAAAACCTCATCCGTTCATGAGATCTCGCACAGCTCAATAATGCAATTCAGATGGGACGATCAGAAGGTATGATACCGATGTATACCTACGCTCAGGAGTTAGAGCAAAAATGAATCATACATCATGATGATTATGCATGATTCTTTACCAATCAAGATATATAGTATGCAAAAAATACTCAACATATTTCATACCTATATACCTCACATACTTATCGGAGTAATATCTCTATCATGCTTTGATAATATCTTGGCAGACTGATGATGTGTAACAGGGATTTGTAATAGCTCAGGAAACATCGTTTCTATATTTGACAATGGTATGGGTGGTGATTTTTTTACCTCAGTGAGAAATATCGCACTCTCTCTCCTTGATGCAGCACGTATAGCACTCAACTGAGTAGCTCTCCTCGCAATACTCTATGTCGGATATCTCTGGGTGACGAGTATGGGTGATGAAGAGAAGCAAGGTGATGGGAAAATGCGACTTGTACTCATCATCATGGGCTTATTTCTCATCAATGTCCCCAAAGTTATATATACCATCCTCACTGGAAGCAACTACCTGGATAGCGACTTCCGAAAGGTTCAATCAATCTCTTCTGGTGATCCAGGGGGAACACTCAATGAAAGTGAACTCGATAGCTGTAATTATTTCTTCTGTCCACAAAATTTTTGGTGAAATGGGAGCACAGTCGCTATCATCAAATTTTTTGAAATACTTATGCTCGTCACCGCAGTGGTGATGTTTACTTGGTGAGGTCTTACATTGATATTTCGTGGGCATGATGAAGCATATACTAAAACCGCGAAAATGCGTCTCATATACGGTATGATCGCACTGATAGTCGTCGGATTTCTCGATACCATATACAGAGCAGTCTTCTTTGGAGAAGGTATGGATGCTTCTGGTATAATATCTGTGGTAGTATCAGCAGCCAATTTTTTCCTCTTCTTGGCTGGACCGATTGCAATTATCTATATTATTGTTGGTGCGTACTATTTTATCACTTCTGCGGGTGATGAAGAGCGAGCAGACCAAGGAAAACGTATCCTCCTCTACACATTTCTCGCAACTATACTCCTCCTCCTCTCCTATACATTCCTCGTGGAAATAGTTGGACTTAATCTCCTCTAATATTATGAAAAAAATACTTACATTTATTATTTCTCTCTTATTTTTATTTGGAGCATATCAGCTCACTTTTGCTCGAACTGAGTGAGAATTTGATGGAGAGACATCGCTCGGCATGGATCTCAACATAACAACCTACACCAGCGAACCATGCGGTATAGCTGGCGAGGGGGCATGATTTTGTACAGGATCAGGACAGCTTCGCCGATGTAAATGTACTGTTTCAGCAGGAACGGGGTTTGTTACTTTCATAGCGAGTATCTACAAATACCTCTTTTTCATATCTCTCGTCATTGGCGTTTTTATGATTGTTGTGCTCGGTATAGGTATGTCTATTTCTGGTTTCAATGAAGAGCTCCAAAGCAAGTCAAAAAAGAAAATATTTGAAATACTCGCTGGACTCTTTGCACTTTCCATGATACCCTGGATTCTCAAAACTATTGCCCCATTTTTCTTCGAATAGACTACTCAGTATAATCCAATACCACCTCATGCGTCTCTGTATCAAGAGCACGTCATTCGTGGAGTCATCCTATACAAGACAAAAATTGATCCTCATCAGTATCAATGAGTTTTTCTCAGAATCGATTCTGTACCAGATATTCTGCTCCTGATTTCACACGGCAAGCACAAGTCGTACAGGCCCCAGCACGGCAAGCAAATGGAGAGTCTATCCCCTGTTTTTCACATTGCTCAGTAATAGACATTTTGGAATCTCCAGTAAAAGTATGCCAATTTCCAGACGGATCTCTGAGTTTGATGGTAATCATATGGGTGTTATGATATAAATTTCTTGCATTTCGCAATATTTTTGTATGATGTCGCCGTTGGGAGTCTCAAAAAGAGACGCTCGCACCAATATTTCTTTATTTTCCTTTTTATGCCACGAGGCAAAAAATACAACGCAGCTCTCAAGTTTATTGAAGCTAACAAGACTTACTCAATAGAAGAAGCTGTTGCTCTTCTCGAGAAGACTAATTACGTGAAATTCGACCCTACAGTCGAGATTCATTTTCGACTCGGTATCGACCCAACAAAAGCAGATCAGATGATCCGTATGGGTATGACTCTTCCCCATGGTACTGGTAAGGCCATAAAAATCGCTGCATTTACTGACGCTGGTGATGAAAAATCGCTCATCTCAGGTGGAGCACTCGTCGCTGGTGGTGACGACCTCATCACAGGGATTGAAAGTGGTTCTATTCCTCTCAATTTCGACATCGCTATCGCTACACCAGTTATGATGCGTAAGATGGGTAAAATTGCGAAAGTTCTCGGTCCAAAAGGTCTCATGCCAAATCCTAAATCAGGAACAGTCGGTGAAGACCTCCAGAGCATCCTCAAAGAACTCAAAGGTGGTAAGTTCGAGGTAAAAAATGATAAACAAGGTGATATCCATGGAGTTTTTGGAAAACTCTCATTTGGTTCAAAAAAACTCACTGAAAATCTCGAAGCATTCATCACTCATCTCAAAGAAGCTCGTCCAGCTGGTCTCAAGGGGACAGTAACTTTTATTGAAGGAGTATATGTTTGTAGCGCGATGGGGCCTTCTATCCCTGTAAAAGTCTAATTACAAAGGTTTTTAAACTCTTAAAGCTCTCTCTTCGTAGAGAGCTTTTTGATAGTAAAAATTGCTGCAAAAGATACTATAAAAAAGAGAAATACTTCGGAGCCTGTTTGTGGCAAGCGATCAATCTGGACTGGTTTATCAAAAGTTTTCTCTGTTTTATCGACGACAGGTGGCAAGACAGGTAAATCGAGCTTATCTTGTGATTCATTTACAGATACATCTTGTTTATCATCAGTTAGAATTGGTGTAGTGTCTTGAGGTGGTTCTTCTTCATTTTTAGACACAGTTACTACTGGTTCTTCAGGTTGTTTTGGAGTTAAGGGTGTCGTTGCGGTACTATAAGCCACTGTGAATGGGAGTTTGTTTTCAGCAGGTAATTCAATCCCGCCCTGAGCAAATGCTTTTTTTATAACTATATCATGGAGCACGCCTGGCTCCATTTTCCCTTTGAGGAGAATATGGACCACTCTCAAATCATCTTTGGATATTTCGAGCTTATCGAGAGTGCGTTCTTTCTTTGTCTGTGTATTGAGGATTTTTATTTCCGTCTTTGTCAGATCAATAGGGCGAGTAAATGCAATAGAAATCGTATGGTCATCGAGGGCAAACGGATCTCCAGAAACAGCCATCAGCAGAGGCTTAAATGTTGTTACATGAAGTGGTAGAGAAGTTTTATTGAAGTCTTTCCCATTTTTATCATATCCTTTGACAACAACGTAGTAATCAATACCTGGATTGAGTTTCGTAATTTCTATTTCTTGCTTGTCAGTAAAGTCGGTCGTCAAGAGGGGTGTTGGATTTTTTGCATCTACGAGAGCATCTTCATCATAAAAAACCTTATACTTTTTTGCTTCAGGAATAGCTGACCAGCTGACGACCAGTGAAGTTTCTCGAATCTTCTTTGCTTGAAGCACACTTTGAGAAGAATCAACGGCAAAGGCTGTGAAACCTATTGCGAGAAAGATGAGAATCAATATCCTGTACATAAGAGTATTTTAGAGACAAAATAAGTGTACCCCTCTCTTTCACATGCCGCAAACAAAAAAACATACAATATCAGGTTTTACTCTTGTAGAAATCATGATAGCCATTGTAATAATTATTTTATTGAGTCAATTAGGCAATATGAGCAGTCTTTTTCAAGCAAAAGAAAAAAGTCAGGTGGAAGAAATATCAGTCAATGTCATTAACGTCATAGACGAGGTGAAAACACATGCACTGCTCGGGAAAACAGAAGAATGACACATAGTACGAAAAAGGAAGATAAAAATATCTCTCTCTCCAAATACCATTGCTTATCAATCTGCATTTAATCTCGCAGAAAAAGATGAAGACACTTTTACCATTCTCAATGATAAAAGCTGGTTTCTTCAGGAACTCGGAAGTAGTTTTTATGAATGCCATAACAATATAGCAACCAAGCTCCCTGGTACGGAACTCAATATATTTTTCGAAAATGAAAACATGCAATTCCAAGATGGAGCCAATGTAGACATGCCATTCCAACATATCGTCATATTCCTCGAGAGAAAAAGTGGCACACGAGAAATACATATAGATCGGAGAACCGGTCTCACCTACGAACGATGATATACACCACTCGATAACAGCAACCCTCCCATACCCGCATGTAATTAATTACCCTCACGTATGAAACTCATTCTCTTCCTCGCAGGCGCCATCCTCTCTATCTGGGTATCTGTCAGTGTCTATAGGCCTGTACAAGAATTCGTCGTCGGTGTAGAAAAGGTCTACATTCAGAGCAAAGTCGTCAAAAAAGAATACATGCAAAAGACCGATACAGCCCTCAGCAGTATCAGTGAGAGCTACAAAGAAATTGCTCGTGTTTTCGGTATCGAAGTAGCTGAAAAAGCTGCAAAAGAAGAAATTTTGCCAGCCAAAAAAGGAGAGATAGATCCCATAGAGAAACTCTTCACCTATGATATAGCTTTTTGGCTCGCGTTCGGGGCAGGTTTTTTTACTATGAGTCTGTATTTAAACATACTCGGTATTATCGCCTTTTTCTTGAAACCCCTTACATTTTTCATGAAATAGTTACCATGCCGATCAGTATTCTCGACAGGCGAACTGAAGTCGAGAAAAGGCAACTGCAATGAGTCTAACACGTTCATACAATTGCGATGGTGACATATGCCATGATTTTAGGGCGGCTTCAAAATGTTCTTCAAAAAATAATTCTCGAGAATCAATTTCCACCAACGGTATTCATATCTCTGCACAAATATCATCTACAAAATCCTGAATACCAGATATTTCCCATACAGACGAAGGTATAAGAGAATCTTGTCGAAAAGAGTCCAAATATCCATTTAAAACAACAACAGCATCTTTAATAAAAGAGGATAGGTAAGTTTTACATTGAAAAAACGAAAACGATTCATAAGAGGAATCGTTTTCGTAAGTGGGGTTATTTCTGGTAGCTCTATCATAGGACTAAGCCCTTCCGAGATATTCATAGGTCCGGCTATCAACACGAACTTTTTCGCCCTGTCAGATAAAGAGAGGGACTTTGATTTCGAGACCAGTATTGAGTTTAGCGGGCTTGAGGTTATTCGAAGCACTATTTCCTTTTTCTCCTGGTGGAGTATCTATTACTTCCAGAGTAACAGAGGGTTCAATCTGGACATTGATAGGATTACCATCCCAGAACATGACGGTTGTTTTATCACCTTCTACGAGGAAATATTTCTTCTCACCAATCACATCTGCATTGATAAAATAACTATCAAAAGTCGCTGTGTCCATAAAATGATAGGCAGAACCATCAGTATATTGATAGTCAGCATCTCGGAGTTGTATGTCAGCTGGTTCTACTTTATCTACAGCGTGAAATGTTGTAGACATAGATTTACCATTGAGGAGGTTAACTATGGTGCATTTTTCCATACCCTTCCCCATTGCGACCTTGAGATGTTCTGATTTTGTTACTTCATACGGTTGACCATCAACAATGATTTTTTTGCCGACCTTCAGTTCTTCCATGCTTGCCATAAAAAATGTTTAGAGAGTTAAAACGGTGAGATGATACACAAAATAATGAAAAGGCAAGACTGAACTGCCTTTTTAGCATCATATCGAGTATTAGAGTGAGACCTTTTCAGGAAATTTTACGCCATCAAAGAATTGATCAAATTCTTCCTTGAGCATCTCTTGTTTTTTCATCAAAACAAGAGAAATCTTTTCATGGAGATCACGATGTTTGAGGATAATCTTTTTCGCTTCTTCATAAGCATCATGAAGCAATTCACGAACTTTTTTATCGACCAAGAGTTTGGTCTCATCAGATATTTCATTCCCCTCAGCTGTCTCGCCGAGATAGTTGTCTGCGAGCATACGACCTGCTATATTCTCAAGCCCTATATCAGAATCAAAACCATATCGAGTCACCATATTACGCGCTATATCAGTAGCTCTCTCTATATCAGAGCTCGCACCCGTCGTGATATACTGAGGGCCAAAAAATATCTCTTCTGAAGCACGACCACCAAAATAGACAGTAAGCTCATCAAGCATTTTAGCCTTGGTAACATAGGTACGATCCTGTTCAGGGAGAAACCATGTCACACCGCCTGCTGAACCACGAGAAATAATAGATATTTTATGGACTGGATCAGAGTGTTTTGTCATCTTCCCTACGAGTGCATGCCCTACTTCATGATATGCAGTGAGTTTCTGCTCAAAATCAGTCATAACATGAGATTTTTTGGTATTTCCCATGACGATTTTTTCGATACTCAATTGCAGCATATGTTGTGTAATCTCATGTGAATTATCACGACCAGCCAGGATAGCAGCCTCATTGAGGAGATTTTCGAGATCAGCTCCAGAGAAACCAATCGTTGAGCTCGCAACACTGCGGAAATTCACATCTCTTGCCATCGGCTTATTACGCGCATGTACTTCGAGAATAGCAATACGATCTTCGAGATTAGGGAGATGTATCGTTACTTTTCGATCAAATCGACCAGGTCGAAGGAGCGCCTTATCGAGAACGTCCGCACGATTCGTAGCCCCCATGATGATAACATTTGTATCGTTATCAAATCCGTCCATTTCTGTCAGAATTTGATTCAATGTCTGTTCTCGTTCGTCATGCCCACCACCAAAACCAGTAGAGCGTTTTTTACCAATAGCATCGATTTCATCAATAAAAATAATGGATGGTGCGTGTGTTTTTGCCTCAGCAAAAAGATCACGGACACGAGCAGCACCAACACCGACAAACATTTCAACAAATTCAGAACCAGAGATAGAGTAAAATGGCACATTACTCTCCCCTGCTACTGCGCGAGCCAAGAGCGTCTTACCTGTTCCGGGAGGCCCCACCATGAGGACGCCTCGTGGGATTTTTGCACCAAGTTTCTGGTATTTTTTTGGATTCTTGAGGAAATCAACGAATTCTTGGAGGTCTTGTTTTTCTTCTGCTGAACCAGCGACATCACTGAACATGATTTTACCTTTTGCAGGCTCATATCGTTTTGCCTTATTTTTCGAGAAACCCATAGGTCCACCCCCAGATCCAGCCATCATACGACCCATGAGGAGTATAAAAAGGCCGACAAAAAGAACTGTACCAATAATAGTAGGAGCTAGGTCAGCCCAAAAATGAAGAGAAGTAGTATCAATAATCGATATAGGAGTCGTGAGAGGTTGATTGATATCAATGCCGATGTCCTTGAGAGAATCTTTCGCAGGAAGAGTCGCAGTTTCAGTTGGAAGGCTATCTTGTGGATTGATACCAAAATTTGGGACTGACGGAGTTTCTGGAGAAGCTTGTGCAAGAGTACCAATGATAGTCTGATCACGAACCTCTACTTTTGAATATTTAGCAGCTTTATAAGATTCGACAAACTGTGAGATAGTAACTTCTTTGGAACTATCGAGACTTCCAACAATATAAAACAATCCACCGAAGAGAAGGGAAAGAATAAAGAGAGAAATAATAGTAGAATATTTCTTTTTACTATTTCATTTTTTAGGCTTCATTTGGCCAGGAGTACCAGCGGCAGAAGTCTCAGAAAGTTTCTTTTTTTGTGACTGAGTAAATTCAGAATTTTTTTGAGCCATAAACAGAAAAACAGTGATAAATAAAGAATGTAGAGGCAGTATATAGATAACTTTTGATTTGCAAAAATGCGGGAGTTGCTAGAATTCACAAAAATACTTATACAATAGTTCCCACTATGAAAGCTATTATCCTCGCTGGAGGCTATGGTACACGATTGTACCCCCTAACACTCAATGCTCCGAAACCAATGGTACCAATCGCTGGTAGACCGATGATTGAGTACCTCATCGAAAAAATAACAGACCGATCGGATATATCAGAAATATTTATTGTTAGCAATGAGAAATTTGCTCATGTTTTCGAAGAATGGCTCCAAAAAAATCCAAATACAAAAATCACAATTATCAACGATGGAACTACGTCAAACGAAACTCGGCTCGGACCTATAGGAGATCTCAATTTATTGATAAAACAATATAATATTACTGATGATGTACTCATTCTCGGGGGAGACAATCTCTTTGAAGATGATGTATCAAATGTGATAGACACCTTGCATAAAAAAGGTGATGTAGTATGACTCTACGATGTTGGTGATTTAGAACTCGCAAAAGGTCTCGGAAATGTCACTCTCGATGAGAATAATATCGTCACATCGTTTATTGAAAAACCACAAAATCCCTCATCGAGTCTCTGTGCAACAATGATTTATGGTATCAAAAAAGAACACCTCAAATACATACCACTCCTCCTAGAAGAAGGAGAAAAGAATAATGCAGGTGAGATAAAAGCAGGAGAACTGATAGCATACATCATGAAAAGTGGGCAAGTATATGGTCAGACACTACAGTGAAAATGGTTTGACATAGGCACACTCGAACAACTACAAAAAGCAGAAGAATGGATAAATTTGAAAAATAAATAAACATAGAGTAGAGTGTATATATGAATACACAAATAACTGAGGCTATTGGCATATTTGCTCATTTCGTGGGTATCATTTGAGTAGTTATCATACTCGTGTGAGCCACGCACGGATTTATCAACTTTATATCATTAGAGTTGGGGGCAAAAACCAAAAAAAATTCTCACGATGCAATACGCTACCACCTCGGTATGTACCTCTTATTAGGTTTAGAATTCATGGTGGCAGCAGATATTATAGAAACTGTCTTTAAGCCAAGTCTAGAACAGCTCGGAATCTTGGGTGGAATAGTAATCATACGAACAGTTCTCAACTATTTCCTCGATAAAGAACTTGAACATATAAAGAATGAAATAGTATAGTACCATGTCTGCAATCAAAAAACTCCAAAATGAAGACATAGCCAACAGGAAACGTCTCCTTGATATAACCAATGATGGCCATTTTCGAGTAGCCATATTTGGCTCAGCGCGTATAAAACCTGAAGACAAAACATACCAAGAAGTAGTCGAGCTCGCCAGGCAACTCGCAATAAACTGATATGACATTGTCACAGGAGGAGGCCCCGGAGCAATGGAAGCAGCATCATACGGACATCAACTCGCTAACAATGCTGACGAATCTCAGGCAATTGGTATCAATATTGAGCTCCCCTTTGAACAAAAACCAAATAAATACCTCGATTTTACAGAAACAACGAGCACTTTCTCGGCACGACTCGATACCTTTATGCTGCTTTCACACATGTTTATAGTTACACCTGGAGGCATAGGGACACTTTTGGAGCTTTTTTACACGTGGCAACTCATGCAAGTGGGGCACATATGTAGAACACCGATTATTCTCTGGGGATCACAATACAAGACACTACAAAATTACATAAATAACGAAATAGTTGAAAGGGGTTTCATGAGTGCTCACGATGCTGAACTTGCTATACAAACAGATAGTCTCGAAAAAACTATGGAACTCGTCCACATGGCACACAGCGCATATGAAAAATCCGGTAAAGACGCTTGTGTCAATATCCATCAGTATATCGCAGGCGCAAAACGACTCGGTCTCATCTAAAAACCAATTCTCGTAGCATCTATTTCACGGAACTTCATGAATTTACCGTCGAAGATAAAATCTGCATTTCCGACAGGACCATTTCGATTTTTACGAATAAATATAGTTGTTTTTCCTTTATTCATATCATTTGACTGCAATTCTGCACTGTTGTAGTATTCTTCTCGATAAATCATCAGCACTATATCTGCATCTTGTTCGATAGAGCCTGATTCACGGAGGTCTGAAAGTATTGGTTCTTTACTCGCGCGACTTTCAACAGCGCGGGAGAGCTGAGAGAGGGCCAAAATTGGTACATTGAGTTCACGAGCGAGAGATTTGAGACCACGCGAAATATCTGAGATTTCCTGAACTCGATTCATGGGATTGGTACCAGTAATCAATTGGAGATAATCAATGACCACCATATCGAGACCTGATTCCATCTTGAGACGTCGACACTTGGATTTGATTTCCAGGAGACTCATACTCGCCGAATCATCGATAAATATGTGCGACATGGAGAGCTGCGAGAGAGCATCCCCTATTCGTGCGAATTCATCATCTGTCAGTTCTCATTTTTGGAGCTTCCATGAATCAATACCCATCGCAGCACACACCATGCGATCAGTCAGTTGCTCTTTACTCATTTCGAGAGAAAATATAGCGACATTTTTTTTCTTAGCGACATTTTGGGCAATATTCAGGGCCATGGCAGTCTTACCCATCGATGGACGAGCAGCGAGGATGACCAGGTCACCACCTTTTAAACCCTGTAATTTATTATCGAGATTTTTAAAAGTTGTCATGATTTTCCCGTCTTCCATTTTTCGGGGATCTTCGTGGGTTTCAGCGTATTCTTCATAGCGAAGATCGAGGATTTCTCGTATATGAGTCAATCGATTTTTGATAAATGTCTGTGTCACCTGAAACAAGGATTGTTCTGACCGTTCCAAGAGCGTATTGATCTCAGTGAGCTCATCAAAACCAAATGAAGAAATAGTACTCCCCGTCTGTATGAGACGGCGAAGAATGGCTTTGGATTTTACGATTTGCGCGTATTCAAAGACGTGAGCACTAGTAGGGACACTGATGGTCAGATCTGCTAAATAGGTATTGCCTCCGACAGTATCCAGATGTCCACTTGCAGCCAGAGCTTCTGAGACAGTCACGAGGTCAATAGGCCTATTTTTACGATACAATTCAATAATAGCCGAATAAATAACACCATGATTATCATCATAAAAGTCGTCTTTTGAAACAATATCTGCGACCTTTATGACACCTTCACGATCAATCAAAAGAGACCCCAAGAGGCTTCGTTCGGATTCTAGAGATGATGGAGGGACTTTTGCAACCATAAAAAGAAATAATTATCTATCAGCAAAACGCTTCGCATCAGGATGGAGCCCGAGTTTTTCTTCCACTTTTGGAAGCCAAGCCAGAACAACCTGATTATATGGATCAAGTTTTCGAAGACTAAGAAATGTATCGTATGCTTTCTGATCCGAACCAACCTGGAGATTTGAAAGTGCGAGGATCTCATGGGCTCGTATGTGTTTTGGTTGAGCTTCTGTGAGACGACGAGCATAGAGGAGCGATTCTTCATATTCATGAAGTTCATAACCGAGTTCTGCAAGTGTCTGGAGTAATTCGATACTTCGTGACTCTTTTTCGAGTCACTTTTTGAAAATATCATACGCCAATGTCTGTTTTTTTTGAAAGATAAGATTATTACCGAGATAGACATAGAGATCAGCCTTTTTTGGATCATGGTGGAGTATGAGGTCACGGAAAAGAATCTCAGCTTTTTCAAAATCAAACTCTTTTTCATAGAGTTGAGCCAAGAGGATATTGAGTTCTTGGTTATGACGGTCTATCATGAGCCCCTCTATGATATGAGAACGTGCTCCGGCATAGTCCTGAACTGCGAGTTTCCCCTGAACAGATTTGAGTGTATTTTCGAGAGCGAGCTTTTCACGAGCTGTGAGTTTTTTCTTGGTACTATTGAGTGATACATCAGCACGACGGGTCTGATCATCGACTTTTTTCTGCTCGAGGGTGTGCTTACGGAGTATTTTGCTACGTTGTTTTTTATAAAAAAGATTGAACTCTCGGATAGAGCCTATCTTGGACCAGAGACCATGACCAAAATGGAAAAATATATAAAACATACCGAACCCGAGGAGGATCATTTCCAGCCAGAGAAGTTCGTAAACAAGGAGGAAACTCATAAGAAAAATTAGAGAGTATAGGTAAGGAGGCGACTAATGCGGTCTTCGAGAGATGGATGACTCGCAAGAAGATGCATAAATCCTGTGGTCTTTCCATCTATTTTGAGCGCAGCAATCTTTGGGTCAGATGGAATTGCGATATTGTTTTCATGTATACGTTGGAGAGCTTTGAGGGCATTGATCATCTTATTTTTACCGACAAAGCCAGCACTACCAGCATCAGCAGCAAACTCGCGACGACGAGAGTATGCCATAACCACGAGAGACCCGAGTATGCCCAAGAGAATCTCGAGAACTATAGTCACAATAAAATAGACAAGACCATTCGCTCCTTCCTCATCACGACGACCAGCCATAGAAACGATTTGTGCTATAGCCCGTGAGAGGAAAATCACAAATGCATTGATAACACCCTGGAGGAGAGTCATGGTAACCATATCCCCATTGAGAATATGAGCCATTTCATGAGCCACAACACCCTCTATTTCATCTGATTTCATTTGATGCAAGAGTCCGCTTGAGACAGCTACAAGAGAAGAGTTACGAGTAGCGCCTGTCGCAAAGGCATTTACTTCAGGAGATTCATAGATGCCAACCTCTGGCGTAGTAATACCATTTGTTTGAGCGATTTTATCAACAGTTTCATAGACGAGTTTCTCCGCAGAGGTCCATGTTGCGATATCTTCTGGTGAGAGGAGTCTCATATGATGGAACTTCTTGGCCATCCAGCGAGAAGTGAGCAGGGACACGAAAGCGCCAAAAAATCAGTAAAAGAGAGCAAAAAGAGCAAGAGAGAAGTAATTGGTATGCAGGGTACCCGTGACGTCGATACCAAAAAATTTCTGAATAAGTCACAGAATAATAGTACCCATCACGATAATCGCGATATTGGTGAGTACAAAGAGGAAGATTCGTCGTATCATAGTAAGGCAGATTATACAGAAGTTGGGAAAGTCGCAAGTATTGTACTTGTAACTCTGAAACTATCATTACAATCAAAGATAATGTCACTCTACAAGAAAACACTTCGGTATTTTCTCGAGCTTTCCAAAATCCCTCGACGCTCTTATGAAGAAAAACGGGTCAAAAAATGGCTCATTGCATGGGCAAAAGAGAATGATTGGGAGTATGAAGATGATAAATCAGACAATCTCCTCATAAAGGCTCCTGGCAGCTCATCAGAGACACTCTGCCTCCAGGGACATATGGATATGGTCTGCGTATCACAAGAATCTCATGATTGGTCAGAGGAAGGCGTGACCGTCATCAAAGAAGATGGTATTTTGTCCTGAGATAAGACGACACTTGGTGCGGATAATGGTATAGGGGTTGCAGCGATGATGGCAATAGCCGAGCGAACAGAAAGGCCGTCGCTGGAGCTCCTCTTCACCACTGGCGAAGAAGTCGGACTTGTCGGAGCCCACAATCTCGACCTCCCTATCAGTGCGAACTATGGTATCAATCTCGATTGGTGTAACTCAGAGAGTATCGGCATTGGTTGTGGCGGGACACTGCTGATCACTACTCGGTATGAACCAAAAAAGACCACACGCAAAGGGAAAACCATCAAAATACGTGTCTCGGGACTCCTCGGATGACACTCTGGTATAGAAATACACAAATGACAAGGGAATGCTATCCTCGAACTCATACACATCATCAACGAACGAGACGATATCGTCGGTATCACCGATATCAAATGAGGTGATGCAGACAACGCTATCCCTCGGAGTGCTCGAGCGATTGTACTGTTCACAGGAGATGAGTCAGTGCTCGAATCATGGCTCGAAAAACGAGAGAAATCACTCCAAAAAAAATACAATAACGAAGATATCGGCGTATCATACAAAATCGTGAACGAAGACTATGAGGCCCACTATCAAAAAGACATACTCTCCCCTCTCTACAAAGTCTGATCAGGTGTCCAAGAATATGGTGCAGAGAAATCCCCTCAATCATCGTGGAATCTCGGCAAACTCCGTCTCAAGGAATGAAAAATGAAATGGGCATACTTTCTCCGTACCAATAAACCAGGAGGTATAGCTCCTATGAAGCGAAAAATCACAGATGTTTTTGCGAAATTCCCTCAAAGCAAGCTCCATGCCCTCTCCTATGAGTTTGATCACGAAACACCCGTCTGGTACGCGGACCCAAACAATGAATTCATAGAACAAATAACAGACACTATCAATACAAAAAAATGACCAAAAGTCCCAGCCGTCACGACGCACGCCACTGTCGAAGTCGGCATTCTCGCCGATAAATATCCTGGAACTCAGTGGGTCTCCATCGGTGCAACGTGCCACAATATGCACACGACTCGTGAGCATATATACCTCTCAGATTTAGAGGAGTTCTGTGAGAGGCTTGAGAGGATTATTGAGTC
>JACCDG011541493.1_pt1 | contig 71234 bp, 122 predicted proteins | sample 7442471 | NCBI WGS metagenome assembly JACCDG01 (sample SAMN15323444, study PRJNA562643) | freshwater metagenome | isolation source: river surface water | place: USA:Blue River Watershed | collected 2017-08-17 | reverse complement strand
TTGACATATAATTAAAAACAAGCAAAAATGAAAAGTCAAATGACAATTAGAGAAATTAGAAGAGTTTTATTTGAAACTGAAAAATACACAGTTATTGGTGCTGATGAAATGACAAATAAAGAAAGTCGTGATTTTCTTTATGCAAAAGATAACCAAGATGAAATAATGAATGTAATTGACAACGGAAGCCATTTATTAATATGGAAGTAAAAAAAGGCGGTAAACGAAAAGGTTCTGGTCGCAAAAAAGCCGACTATGAAACGAAAACTATTTCCTTTCGTGTTCGTGTCGAATTTGTCGAACCGATTAAAAAAATAGTAAAGGATTATGTTTTGGAGCGTCTGCAAGGTGACGCATAACAATGGCTTTGTATTGTGCAAGGCTGAACCGCCAAAAAAGTATAAACCATGAAAAATGTATCTGATATGTGTGAAGCCCAAATAACCAGTACACCCTTGCATAATTCAAAGCTTGTGTTAGGTGCTGTGCTTTCTTTGTTCGATGGCATTAGCTGTGGACAAGTTGCCTTAAATAAGGCTGGAATAAAGTATAATGAATATTATGCTTCCGAAATTGATAAATATGCTATACAAATAGCACAAAAAAACTACCCAAACACGAAACAACTTGGCGATGTATGTAAACTAAACACATCTTACTTGCCAAAGATTGATTTTTTGATTGGTGGTAGCCCTTGTCAAAACCTATCAAACGTAAATGTGTATTCTGATGCGAAAGGGTTAGATGGTGGCAAGAGTAAATTATTTTGGGAGTTTGTAAGAGTTTTCAATGAAGTAAAACCAAAGTATTTTTTATTTGAAAATGTTGGATCGGCTAATATCAATGATATTGAAATTATAAATAAAGAGCTTGGAGTGGTGGGTAAAAAATACAATTCTAAGAACCTATCAAAACAGTATAGGAATAGGATTTATTGGACAAATATTCCATTTGATGAAAATTATAGTGAGCCACAGGAAAGCATGAAAACTATACTTCAATCGCAAGTAGAGGACAAGTACTATATTTCAGAAAAAATGCGAGACTATATAATGTCTGTTGGTACTGGTGGATGGCAAAGTGGTAAACTTGAAATTGATTTAGATATTGCAAGACCACTGACTGCAACAATGCACAAAATGCACAGGGCAGATACAGATAATTATGTAACAGGAGTAGCCCCACAAGGGAAAACCAACATAAGGAAATTAACACCGCTAGAATGTGAAAGGTTACAAACATTGCCTGATAATTATACTTATGGAGTAAGCGATACTCAAAGATATATTATGATAGGGAACGGCTGGACTATTGAACCTATTGTTCATATACTTAGCTACATCCAAGAACCTTCTTAGCATTGCACCTAACGAGTGTGTTTACGAAATAAAAAATACCAAAAGTGCTAAATCTATTTGTATGTATGGTTAAAAGTGGTATATTTGTATTATGAAAAGCAAGTGGAAATTTATCCTAAAAAAAAGAGAAAAAGAATTGAATCTTTGTTTGCAAATAATTCATAAAAATACACAACCTTTTACTAAAACTCTCGTATAACAATAATATAACAACACAATCTTTTTAACAATCTTAAAATAAAACAAAATGGCACGTATTAACATCAATTTAGATTTTGATTCTTTGGAAGAAACAACAACTAACACCTTTGTTAAAATCAAACAAAAAAAAGAACAAAAAGAATTAACACCAAATAAAGAAAGACAAAACAAAAAAGATAAACTAACTCTAGCATTCGACCAAGAAAGAAAAAATAATAACAAATATAATTAAAAAATCAAAAAAACTTCATTGCCAAAATTTTATATTAGTGTTGTTAAACCGTTTAAATAAATAATATATGAACGAACCATAAAGTAATTAAATTAAAATATATAATTTATATAAAATAAAAATCATACATAAAAAAGGCTATATAGATTATTTCTGTATAGCCTTTTATTTTATATAAAATATACAACCTTTTTTATTAACTTCCGTATAATGTAGATATAAAGAATATAAACTCTAAATTAAATCAACCATGTCTAAGCCAATTTCAAAAATATATCAAGAAGAAATAAAAACTTTGTCAGTTTCTACAATAGAACCCATTTTAATGTCAATCATTCAAAAAAATGGTATTGAGAAAATAAATGATAAAGAACTCGATGTAAAATATAGCCTAGCAAGAACATTTACAGATAAAAGACTAATTCTACTATTCAAAAAAAATGAACATTTTTATGAAAACTTCCAATTACATATGCCTACATTCACATCATTTCAAAATAACAATATAAATGAATTAAAAAAACTAAATAACCTAAATCTTTTATATACACACGAACAACTATATTTTGGTATCTATGGCAAAACCCTAGATAATGTAAGAAAATTCTTTAAAAAAGAATATGTCGATATAAAATATAACGGCTTTCCTGAAAATTATTATACTTTTAATTCATCTAACTACGATAACCTAAAAACAATCACTACAATGCTAGACAATGTAGTAAAATACGCAGAAGAAAATATGAAAACTTACTCAATCGAATCTCAAAATGACCTAATACAAGGAATGAAAGATATTAAATAAAATTCTGTTTAAAGTAACTATAACCTTTTTCTTTACCATACGTTATTAACAATAAACATAAAAGATGAAAACCAATCCAAAATTTGTAGAAGTTGATATGAATTTTTCTGAAAAAGTTTCAGTTAAATCAATATGTAATGAATTTTATGGAGTAACTAATAACAAATGTGTAACTCGTTATGGTTTTAAATTATCAACAAAAATATTGTAACCTTTTTCATTACCATACGTTATTAACTCTATAACAAATAATAAAACAAAGATAATGAAAACTAAAAAAAATGATATTGGAAAAGATTTTATTGAAGAAATAAATGACCAATGGTACGAAAATACAGCAGAATCTCACATTGAAGCATGGAAAGAAAGATATTCTAAATTAAAAACAAAAAAAGAAGTTGATTTTGATTTGAATGTAAATCATGACAATTCATTAGAAATAGAATATGCAGAAGAACAATTAAAAAGAGAATTAACAACAACTGAATATAATATTTTAATTAAAAAGTTTAATAAAACAGTTATTAAGAAAATCAATTTAAAAGAACTTAGAAGTAACTATTAATTATTGGATTAATTCATAACTTTTAAATTCATTTTATTAAACATATCATAACATATGAAACAAATTACAAAGAAAACACATTATTGGCTGTTTAAAAAAACAAACGAACAAGATACTGAATGTAAATATTATTTCATTCGATCAGTAACAGATGGTTTAAATAAAATTGTTTGGTTTATAGGCTATGAAAACAGCTTTAATTTAATTTCATCAATAGGTGGCGAATTAAATGAAATAAAACAAATTGAACTCGAAAAAGAATTTCAAAAAGAAACATATAATAGAAAACTAAATAAAACATAGAATAAAATTTAACTAAACCAACAATTATAACTGAATTACATAATTTTAATAACAATTATATAAAATAAAAATTATGAATATAAATCAATTAAAACAATTTGATATTGTAGTATTTGATGGCAATATCAAAGTTATAGGTTTAATTCATAACTTTTATTTCGCTACTGATTTAAATAAAATGACAGTAAATTTAGGCATGAATTTTAAATCATGCGTAGATACTTTCATAAGATTAGCAACAATCCAAGAAATAAATACCTTTCAATTGGAATCAGATATTGAATCAAATCCAATACAATATAACTTAATCGCTAAATACTATAATTGAAATTAAAACATTGTTTAAATTAAAACCATTTTATTACAGTTATTCAATTTATAACATTGTTCTAAGCACCTACAAACGATTTAAATTTAAATTTGATATTCGTATAAGGTAATAAATTTAAAAGCCTTAAAATTGTCTCTTATGTAAGAAAACAATCACTTTATATGTATTTGCATATAATAATGTTTGGTTTCCTGATACAACTAAACATTTCGATTTGAAAAGAATACAAATTTAAATTTCGATTGAAACAAACCATACACCAATTTAAATTTAAAAACACAATGTACACCAATCAAATTAAAAAGAATGTACCACCAATTTCGATTTAAATTTAAACATTGTTTCCTATATACAACATTTTATTAAATTTCGATTTTAATACAAATAATTTAAAACCATACAAAAGAAAATCAATTTAAAACCATACAAAAGAAAATCAATTTAAAACCATACAAAAGAAAATCAATTTAAATTTAAATTTCGATTTGGTGAAAAAGTTCATTTGTAGCCCCCACAAACATTAAATTTTTTTAATTTTTTAAAATTTTTTTTATAATTTTTTCATATCAAACAAAATCAATACTACCTTATAAATTGTATTTTTTTAATATCAAAATCAATTACTATATGTTTACCAAATTTAAAGTAATTTCAAATTGTATTTTTTTCATATGATAATAAAACATTGTTAAAAGGATCAAAACCAAATTAAATTTGGTATGGTGTAGCGTAAAATTTAAAAAGTGTATAGGTGAAATCTATAATTAGCCAAATTAAAAGTATGTATTTTATTAAAATTGCCAAATTTAAATTTAAATCGAAACATTTTATTATTTGATTCGTATAGAAAGTAAAAAGCATTATGAAAACATTATCACAGAAATTAGTGAAAGTAAAAGATAGAAATAATTTACCATGCGAAAGGTATTATTTTGTATTAAGAATTTTTCAAGAAACTAGAAATAAATTAAATTTAGAATTAAATTCAAAGATAAATTATAAATTTAAAAATCTTTAGTATTAACTTTCAATTTTGATATGGTTTTATATGGGTACAAACGATTTAAATTTAAATTTGGTATTCGTATAAGGGAAATAATTTAAACGGTTTAGAATTTAAATTTAAAATAGTTTTTAAAAATTGAAACTTTATAGAATGTATTAACGTAAAAAGATTAAATTTAAAATTTATGTTACAAGTAGTTGAGACTAAAAAGGGTGAAATTATTAATATTATTCACACCTACAAAAGTATTTCAAATTCAATTGAATTGAAAGCTAGAAATAAAATTGAAAAGTTGCGTAATAATGTCAAGTATAGAGATTCAAATTTAATTTATATAGAAGTTTGACAACCTTTTTAAAAAGGTATCGTATAAGATTGTATTAACTCTAAGAAAATGAAAAAGACATATAAGAAAATCGTAACAGACAAAAAGGATATTGTTTTTATAATTGGTGGTTTTAAAATCATTAATTGTTACAATTCAATTGCAAATAGTTATTTTGGTTTTAAATTGGATTGTTTCATTGAGACATTGCAAGCGTTTTTAATTGATTATCCTAATTTCTTAAATGAAATTGATTTAATGATTTGTGATAAATCACTTGAAAATTGGCTAACAAAAGAAGGTTTTACAATGGCTGAACCTTCTAATATGGATTTGTTAGTAAATAATCGTTAATTAAAACGAAACCTTTTTATGAAAATAGAATCAAATAATATAACACAAACAGAGCGCAAGCATATAAAATTATTTATTGATTCTGGACATACACAAAGTAAAATCAATAATAAACATTATACTATTGTAAAAGGGGATTTAAAAACCTTAGAAATTGAAATAAAATTAAAAGATAATAGTAAAATGGTAGTTGTTTATCGTTAATTAAATTTATTCGAATAAACGAAACCTTTTATTAATTCTAATCGTATAAGATAGTATGAATACGCAAGATAAACAATGTATTTTCACTAATAATTTTTCAGAAGAAAATCTTTCAAGATTTAGAAAAATCAAAAGTGCAATTGAAAGTAATTTACCAACAAAATTCTTTCATATTGAAGTGAGTGAAACTAAAGGTGCATTTGGTGGTAATTATGTCAGAATCATTATTTCAGCAAAGAATATTGATATGAATAATATTAGATACCAACAACCGCAAATAGTATCATTACTTTTAAATTTAAATACTCTTGAATTAGAGCCACAAATGTTTAATGGTTCAGGTGGTAGGCGTGTAATGAGGAATCCAAATTTAAATTTAGATAGTGAAAAATACCTTTGCATGTTTGGTGAAAAAATTCCATTTAGGAAACCAAAACCAAATGAGGAAAGCGTATTGAAAGCAATTGAAAAGTTTACACAGGGTTATGTTAAACTTTTAATTCAATTTAAAGATGTATTGCGTTATTCTGAAATTGTTGATTATAACCAATTATTAAACGTTTAAATTAAATTTAAAAAGGTTGTCAATAAAAGGCAACCTTTTTTTATTGTAGTCGTATAAGATAGTATATAACAACTCTAAAGTTATGAATTCGCAAAGCAAAGAAAAATTAAATTCATTTGGTTATTTGGATACTAAAGATATAGTAATTTCAAATAATATAGTTGGTTCAGTTTCAAATTATGCTGGAACTAACAAAATTTATAAAGTGTTATCAATTTCAATAGAAGAAAATGGTATAGATTCAGATTTAAATTTTGAAGCTTGTATACTATCAAAAGAAATTTTAAAAGAAATTGCTTTGATATGTGATATACTTTATACAGATTTTGGTTTTGATGTTCATTCAAATACAATGAAATCAGAACCTTTCAATACTTTAAAAGTAATTAAAACTAGATTTTAAAATTAATTTAGATTTATTGAAACCTTTTATTAATTCAGCCGTATAAGATAATATATTCAACTCTAAATTTAAAAGTCATGACATTAATACAAATTAAACAAGCAATTGAAGAAGGTAAAAATGTTTATTGGTCAAACATTGGTTACAAAGTAATTAAAGACAAAAAAGAAAATTACTTAATAAAACATCATAGTGGAAATTGTATCGGGTTAACTTGGGATGACGAAACAACACTAAATGGTAAAGAAGAAGATTTTTTCATTCAATAATTAAATTTAAAAAGGTTGTCTTAATTTGGCAACCTTTTTAAATCAATAGCGTATAATAGTGTATAGTAACTTTAAAACCGTAAAAATTATGAAACCTACATAAAGCATTTTAAAAATAAATTTAAAATGAACCAATACAAGAAAACACTTGGTAAGGTAGGAACGAAAAAAAGTAAAATAGATTTATGAAACATAAAGTATTAGTTTTAGTTGTTTTAGTTTTTATTGTTTCATGTACAAGTTCTAAAAATACTTGTAATTCAAAACGAGGTGAAAAAAAGAAAAAACATTTTAATTCAATCCAATACAGATAATAAAATTCGCTATCATGAAAGTATTAAACTATACAGATTTTGCAGCATTCAATTATATTCAAAGTGGCGATATTTCCCAACTTGGAAATATTGTCATTAATAGATATAATGAAATAGGCGTAATTATTCAAGTACATGAAGATACAGACATACGAACTGATATGTTTGGAAATTGTTCTCTTAATGAAATAAGATTGGCAACTTTAGAAGAAATTGAAAAATTTCAACCTGATATAATAAATCATTTGACAAAATCAATTCCTAAATTTACTAAATATATTGCAGTTGCAATAAAAGATAATTATTGGGTTGCACTTTCAAAACCTTGTGATATACAAGAAGCAACTTCTTTTAAAGGTAAACAAATGAAAGGTGAAAAATTCGCAATTAAAACCGAAATTGAATTTAATTCATATAATAAAACAATTTCTTAAAATAAATTGAATTAAAACGAAACCTTTTATTAATTCAGCCGTTAAATACTATATAACAACTCTAAATTTCTTTTTGTATGGCAAAGGTAAAAATCAAAATTAGAAGAAAATGAAAATTACAGATATAATAACAGAAGTTAGTACTAAGTATGGTTCTCCAATGGGAAGATCAGATATAGGAACTGAACCTATAACCGTAATTCGTGGTAATAATGGAAGGATTTGTAAGTGTGACCAAATCAAAATTTATGACAAAAGAGTACCAATGTCAAACTGTGGCGCTTATGATATTGGAGGGGCTTATTGGGGTTATGGTAATCAATTGAGAGTAAGATTTACAAAAGATTTAAAATTTGTTCAATACTATAGAACTCCATTAATTTTAAAAGAAATTTAAAATCAGTATGAACATAGAAAAATTTTTACACAAAAAAGTAAATGAATTGTTAAAAGATTCATTTGTAGAAGCAGAAAATTTAATAAAAATTGCTTTGAATAGTGGCGCAATTGATACTGAAAATTGTGATGAAGAAATTATCATTAATTTAATACCTAAAGTTATTGCAACTGCCATTTTACAAAAAGTTTCTGAAAAGTATAATATTAAAGGAAGTTATAATAAAAAGGAAATAAAAAATTTAAAATCACTATTATAGATTTTATTGTAACCTTTTCAAATCAATAGCGTATAACATAGTATAACAACTCTAAAAAATAAAAACCATGAGAAATTTATCTGATTTATTAGTAGAAAAAAACCTTTTAGTTGCTGAATTGAAAAATCCATTAACAGTAAAGGAAATTGAAAATATTATCAATACAACGTTTTAAAATTAGAGTTTAATTAATTTGAAAAGTTATCTATTATGTAGGTAACTTTTTTTATTTTAATTAAAACGAAACCTTTTATTATTGTACTCGTATAATATACTATATCAACTCTAAATTTAAAAGAAAATGAAATACCCTGCACAACAATTCGAACACCTTGTTAATGCACTTAAAGAATTATCAAATTATTTTGATTTAAATTCAATTCATCCATGTTCATTGCATTTTTTGGTTTATCAACAAGGTAGTGAAGGTCAAGAACATAATTGGCTAATGATTGACTCACAAACTCAAAATATACAAAAAAATTTTTTGGTTAAACATAAAGGGTTAACAACATACAAAAAATTAATAACAGTACCAAATACTTTTGAATTATACCCAAACAATACAAACGATAATCAAATTCAAACAGCAATAAAAAAAGCATTAACCACAATAAACAATATATAAGGATAGGTAAAAAAATACCAAAAATTTAAAACCTTTTCAAACCAATACCGTTAAATACTATATAACATCTTTAAAAACTCTTTAAATTTTAAAATTATGAATTACTTCGCACAAGACACAAAATTAAATTGGGATGCAGTTAAAACTCCTATCACTGTAAAAGGTAACGAAATTGATAGTCACTTTGCATTATTGCGTAGTGATAACGATAAACTTTTGCACGTACATAAAAGTTCGTATAACGTTTTCGAAAATTCAGAGTTTAGAAAACTTTTGGACGAAATGCAAAAAATAACAGGTTTTGAAAATATGGCTTACCAAGAATACAAAGATGGTAAAGTAGTACTTGGTTATTTAGAAAATAACCAAAAGAATTTAAAAGTAAATGGCTTTGACGTAAATAAATACTTGGTACTTGGTAATTCTCACGATGGTACAAAAGGAATATTTTTAGGTACTAGTGAGTTAATGTTACGTTGTATGAACCAATTTGGTAAAATTGTAAAGAGTGACGTTATCAAACACACCAAAAACAATTCAAGTAAAATTGACGATTTAAAAAGAGCTTATGAATTTTATTTCAATTCTCTTGAAAAGTTGACTGAACAATACACCAAAATGAAAAATGTTTCAATTGATAAATCTTTGATTGAAGCGTTAACAAAAAGGTTGTTCGATATAGACAACAATGAAGAAGTAAGTACAAGAAAGAACAACCAAGTTGAAGAGTTTAATCTTTCTTTAATGAAAGAAACTAAAGACTTAGGACAAAATGCATTTGGTTTCTTTCATGGTGTTACTCATTACACTACACATAACATAAAAGGAAATAACGTAATGGGAAACCTTTTTGGAACTGCTAACAAGCTAAACGAAAAAGCTTTCGAGTTAGTAAGCGAGTTAATTTAATCAATACAAATAAAACCATATGTTTAATTACATATGGTTTTATTTTTGTTATTAAACATGTTATTTAATTCATACGTAATGATACGAGTATTACTTATGAATTAAAGTTAATAGGTTTGATTAGTTATATATTAAATAACATATGTACCCACCCTGTCATATCCCCTCTTTACCCTAGGGGTATACCCGTACCTGAGAGGTTGTTGGGGCAACATAAATAATACTTAGTTTCAAATCCAAATCGAAATCTATCACTTCTTTTACTTATACTATTGTTAACTTACTATTGTTTATTTATTCTATCATTTTTTTAACCACCCCTTACAATTTATACGGTCTACAAATTTTTTTTATATATTTTTTTCAAATCGAAATCTATATTATAACAGGCGTTTTTTAAACTTATTGCAAAAAAAAGAACCACCCCCTTATAATTTAGGTGGTGGTTAAAAATTTTTTGTATAAAATTTTGGAAATGGTTTATTGGAGTTAATTTAACAATTGTTATTTTTAATAATTTCCATATTATTTTCATTGCGAATTATCCATAAATTTTATAATTTAATAACGATCCATTTACCTGTCCAAGCTGAATAGTTATACATAATATTATTGTTTGATAAAACTTGATAAAATTCATTTTGATTTTCGCAAATTGATAGTATTTGAGAATCTGACAAATTATGGCTACAGCCTATTATTTCTGCGTTTAAATTAGTTTTGGATATATCTACAAAAAATTGGTTATCGAATTCATTATCTCCATACCAAAGTAAGCAACCTAAGTTAGAGTTTTTTAAATTGATATTGGTTGCATAATCTGGTATTTTAACACAAATTAAATTTGTTTTAGATGTATTAAATTTTTTAATTATTGATTTGAAATTTGAATTATTTTGTTTCATGATGTTTTTGAATTAAATTTTAATATACACTTTTTCAAATCCAGAAGTTGATTTATCCAAATCGAAATTATTAGTTATAAAATCGATTACTTCTTTGGGATCAATATTACTATTAAAAACAATATTTGGTCCATGATTATCTAACATCACACAATATAAGTTACCAAACTTTTGAAGTCCGTTTGTAGTGTTGATTCCACATTCATGGCTACCACATTCGTACTCCCATTGAGAAACAACTGGAATATTATCTTTATTATTTTCTTTTAAAGGACAATGAAAATGTACGATAGAATTACAATCATCATATTTATTAAATATTATTCGTTGAGATTGACCACCTACGCTTGGTTTGAAACCATATGCAATTACATTATCTTCACCATCGGTTTCGACTAGAACCATTCCATTATTTTCTATATCATTGAAATTAGTTTTTCTAATACTAGTTAAAAATTGATTGTTTTTTAATTTAACAGCAAAATGTCCTGTTGTAGCACCATTAAATTCTTTATAAGCATTATTTTTAACACACCAATTTATTACATCTCTTAATGTTGATGGAATTCTATCATCTGTCCAATGAACTGGATTTCCAGCTATTACATTAGATCTAGTAAATGTTAAATGTGTTCTATAGTATGCTATTTTAACTAATTCATCTAAACATTCATCACGTGTCATTTCTTTACCATATACACCTTCTTCTGGTGTGATAATAAAATTTTTATGTGTTACAACATCATTAGCTAATACGAGATTAGCAGAACTTTTTTTCATCAAATTAAGACCTTTGCTAAATTGTTCTTGTTCTGTTGCCTCAGATGTTGTTTTAAAACCTACTAGAAAAATATCTTTTCTATTTTTTCTAATTTTATTAATTATTTTGTTAGCAGGTGTGATTTTTATCAATTGTTCACCATCAGAAGTTTCTAATCTAGTTGAATATTTACCAGAAACAACATTATCTATTTGTCCATCATAATCACATAAAGCAACATTAAAAAATATTGCTTTTGTTGTATTATCATTTATCAAATCATCAATTAATTTTGATACATCATCATTTGTCACAATTTTTGAATCAGAATCAGCCATTTTGGTTAATATCAATTCAACATCCATATTTGTAAATGTCTTTTTACATTTATCGTATAGTTGCTTTGCAGTTTTACCAAAAGCAGGAGCGCAAAGTGACATATGGGTTCTTAGGTGCGAAAAAGTTCCACCACCTATAATTATTACTTTCTTATTCATATATTTTTATTTATCTCGTTTAGTAATTTAACGATTTTAGGTTTAAGATTTGATTTAGGGTATTGTGACATACTAGCTAGTGTGAAATCTAAGCAGTCTTTTACTGTTTGAATTTGTAATTTTGTAAGTTTCATAAAAAGAACTAATTAATTATTAATGTATATAAATCAATTAAAAATTGGTAGTGACCACCTTTTTGCATTAGGAAATTTCTTTTTATACATTTGTTTTACTCTAATCTTAACAAGTTCTTTAATTTGTGAATCGTTCATCCATTGACTTACTTTGTCATTTAGTCTTGTTTGTATGATTATTTCCGCTTCTTCTGATACTAGTAATGGATGACCATGATTAAATTCATAAAATAATTTTTGATAGTTTTTAACTACATGTTTAAACTTTTCTAATATTTTTTTCATCTTTTTTGAATTTAAGTATTTCTTTCAGAATCAAAGGTAACAATTTATTTTGATTCTGTATTATGTTTTATAACATTATCAATTATATAATTAATATCCAATTAATTCTTTATATTGTTCAAAATTTAACAGTGAATCATATTCTGAAATATCAGATATTTTAATTTTAACAATCCAACCTTCATTATAAGGATCTTGGTTTAATAATGCTGGATCTGCTATTAGTTTTGAATTTTGTTCAATTATTTCACCACTCATAGGAGAGAATAGATCTGAAACAGTTTTTACAGCCTCAATAGTACCAAAAACTTCATCCTTTTTGATAATACTGTTTAAACTATTTGTTTCTACAAAAACTATATCACCCAATTCTTTTTGTGCAAAATGTGTGATGCCAATAGTTGCTGTTTCGGAATCATCTGATAATAATACCCACTCATGTTCTTTGGTATATTTTAAATTTTCTGGATATAGCATAAATTTTAATTTAAATTTTGTGTAATTATATTAAAATACTCTATTTGAGTAGATTCTATTTCTTTTTGTTTCTTTATTTTTTCTTCAAATAAAGAAACTGTTAGTTCCGATAAACAATTAATATCAAAATGTTGAGTATTAATAGTAAAAACTCTATAACCAGATGGAATTTCTTGTATAGAAAAACATGTATTTTTTATATATGGTAATAGTTCGTTATTAAACATTATTTGACAATTTAGATATTATGTTGTTTAAGGTAGAAATACTAGTTATTTGGATAGGTATCATAAAAAGAACCAGTTAAATGAATTTGTTATTAATGTAATGTTTACTTCTTTTAAGATAAGCCATTTTACCCATATCAAAGGAGCTATCCAAAAATCGAATATAGCCCACAATAAATCTTGGTGAATGTTATACCCTACAATAGATGTTAAAGTGCAAAGGATTAAATAAAACCATGTGTATAACATAATTGTTATTGGGTTTGATGATACCATATATTTAATTTTATATTCGTTATTTATTACTTGTGTCATGATATTATTAAATTATATATTTACTATATTTTAATTGTTTTAGGCGTTGGATTTCATTTTCAAATTCAATTATTAAAACTTTTGGAATTACTAAATTTCTATCTTCAAATTCTTTTAAAATTTCTTCTTTAGTAAAGTTTGCTTCACTTATTCCTAATGCGTATTCAGTCTTGAATAAGCCCCAACTTTTTTTACCAGTGATAACAGCCTTTAAAATATTAGGATGTTGAGTAGGTAATTTATCTAAATTTTTAAATCTACCATTATCAAATTGTCTAAAAGAAAACTTACCATCTTCTTGTTCTGAATCATAAACAGTATTTACAATAGACCCACAAAAATCTAACAAACCTTTTCTATAACCAGCTAAGAAAAAATTAAACATTTCATTAAAGTTTGAAGAATATTTTTGAAGTCTTCTATCTTTTTTAGATTTTATAAATTTCTTCTTTTCTTCTATTCTTTTTAATCTTTGTTGTATAATATCCATATGTTTAATCAATTAATTTCTCTTTCATGTATATATTTTATATTGTTATAATTTTTAAAATAATATTTATCTCTATCATTAAATGAATCTCTAGAGCTACCGTACAATAATTTATACAATTTACCATCTAAACCATTATTTCTTATATGATTTCTTATATGTTTTCTTTCTTTTTCTAAATCAAGATCTAATGGTTTATAATGGGTTATGATGTTAGGTGATACTTTTAAAACAAACATATGTGGTTTTGTGAATATATATACTTGTTGTAGTTTACCATCATGACCTCTAATTTCTGTTAAAGTGAAATATTTTTTTTGTTTATCAGTAAAATCTATGAATGGTTTTTTGTGTATCCATTCATAAAGTGTCACATAGTTTAAGTATTGTTTTTTAATTTCTAAAACTTTTTTTCTTTTACCCTTTACTTTAACTTTATGTTTAAATTTTTTATTATCACTATATTGCTCATTGTTTATGCTATCCAAAATTGTTTGTAATAATTCAGAATCTTTACTTAAAGCAACATCTTCTCTTAGAATAAACTTTCTAACAAACCCTTTTTGATAAGGTTTTTCTAATGGTATTAAAGGTTGTTTTCTAATTAAATTCCATATTTCATCTTCTCTTTTACTTAAAGAGAGAAGATGTTTATCTCTTGATTCAATAACAATTCTGAGTTTAGTACGTTCTGATCTAAATCTACCAAAATATTCATTATCCATTTACATTCCTAGTTTTTTGTTAATTATACTTTGTACATGGTTGTAATGTTTGTAAAATTCAGATTTATCTATTTCTATCCAAACTTCTTCTAACCAATTACATTTATTCAACGGGTCAAAATAATCATGTTGTATACCATAATAATTATCAGGTTCATTATGGTAAGAAACAGATAATGCTACTATTTGTTTTATTTCTGTATCAACTGATGAACAATAGATACAGAAAACATCCATAAATTTATCTTCTTTTATAAAATATTTACCAACATAAGAATTATATTGTTCTATTTTAGAATTAAATTTAATTGTATCAATCTCTTTCCTCAATTTAGATGTTTCATTATTTAATGATTCCATCTTTGACATTAATTCTGACAATTCTTCTTCTTTATTTTTCATTATAAAATTTTATTTAATTGTATCGCCTATTTCGTATTTATCAAAATCTAATTTGAATATATATACTGTTTTGAATTTAAAAACAGAATCATCATCCTTATATTTTAAGATAAAACTATATTCTGATGTATGAGTTGCTTTTTCATAAACAATTGAATGTTTATAATTTTCAATTGGTATTTTTTTAGTAGAATTAACTAACACTAATGTAATTGTTAATGATATAAATGATACTAATATCATTGTTATAAATATTTTCATAAATTGAAAAATTTAAATTGTTATTTGTTAGATTTTAGGTGATATTTATTAACCCATTCATTAAGGTAATTTCTCATTATTGTTATGAAACAAAATTACATCTTCTTTAATATATTTATCATTAAGCCAATCTTCGGCAATTTTTATTGTTTCTTGATCCCAAACAAAGTGATTATATTTTTTTGAAATTGTCCAACTAAATGGTGCGAAGTTAGCTTTTTTACATCTTTCTTCTAGATCGAAAATGTATGATAAAGTACTATTGTTAGCAAATATCATAAAACAATATTTAAGTTTTTCTTTAAGGGTAAGTTTCATTTTATTATTTTTTAATCCAGATACTATTACTTTGATTTTTATATGGGTATTCTATAAAAACTTGTTGAAATTCATTATTTATCAAATAATTTGAACAGTCTGTATATAATTTAGAATTCTCAAATATTTCAGAATGTTCACATTCCATTGCTATTATTTTTATTTTTTTAATATTTTCTTCAAAAGAATTTAAAATATCAAAACTCATACCTTCGGCATCTATAATTAATAGATCTGGAATTGGAATATCAACTCCTTTGATTATATCAATTTTAATAGTTGTTATAAACTCTTTAATCATATCACCCCAATCATCTAATCTTTTTAATAAAGAGGTGCATCCGATATAGTTAGATTCTTTGTGATTTATAACATAAAGATAAGGGTTTATTATTGAATTACCAACTGCTTTTTTATGTAAAATAAATTTTTCGTTTTTAATTTTATCATGCCAATATGGATTTGGTTCATAGGCGTGAAATTGAAAATTGTTATTTAAATTATTATTATCTATAAATGATAATTCACTACCATCTGTTGATCCGATATGTGTAATATTATTTATATCATATCGTTTTATAATTTCACATAAGTTATTAAGCATTTATTTTTTTAATTTTTTTTTATAATATTCTACCATTAAACTATCTAATGTTACATTAGAAATATCCACACCAGCTTCACCATATGTACCAGAAGCTATTATGTTATTAAAATTATTAAATTTAATAATTTTCTTTATAATAGGTTTGAATTTATATAGCTTTTAACCCTACATAAATTCCTTACTCTTATTGGGTTAAACAAGAACCCTCTATTAATTATCTTACTTGCGTAAGAATCATCAACTACATTTAATTTTAATTTATTAATGTTTACATCAATTATCTTAACTTATTATTAATTAATTCTATTTCCAAGTTCAACGGGGTCTTCCCGTTGGTTGTTATAATTAATAACTTTTAACTTTATAATATTTAACATCTTCACCTTTTAACTAACTTATTTTGTATTTCTCAGATACGTAAAACAATAAATTTAGGTTTGTTTTACATTAAGAAATAATAATCCTAAAATCTAAATAATTTTAGGATTATTAAAATTATTATTTAACTTTAATTGAAAATTCAGCATAATCACTTACCGTTTCTATGTCAATACAATTATATTTCATTTTTGAAACACAAACAAGATTGTAATGGTATTTTTTAATTTTATTATCAGGGTAAGTGATTATGAAAATTATTTCTTCAAAAACTTTAAAATCATAATTTTTAGAACGCTCATCTTCATTAAATTTAAATAAATTAGAAAAATCATAGCTATCATTTAATTTTACTGTAAAATGTAAATAATTAGTGTTTCCATTAAATTTAATTTCTGGCAATTTTAAATTCACCACTTCCAGTTCATTTAAACCGAAATCTTCTTTTGTTTTGATTCTTATTGTTTTTTCCATTGTTTAATCATCCCTATTGGATAGTAGGTTGATAATGTAAATATAATCAATTTTATTAACTTATTTATAAAATTTTAAAAATATTTTTACACTATATTTTCTAATAACACTTCTATTTTGTTTCTAATTATATGTTATTTTGCATAATCCACCAATCAACAGCTTTTCTAACAGCTTCTAGTATCAAGTTCACCCATCATATAATGATTCCATTCCGTATTGAACAATGTTTTATCAGAATTACTCATTATTACATTAATTTTTTCCCAAAGATTACGTGCTTTTATTTGATTACTTTCTCTTCTGCAAAATACATTATTTCTAAATTGTTCAAAATATTTTTCCATATTTAAAATTGTTTATTATTAAGAATATTTTGAAAAAGGGTTATTGGAAAATTTAAATCATGGTAGTGTGTGTATATTAAATCATATCTTTTATTTGAACTAAATACATGTGGTTCAAATAAATCTTTATCATGATGTATAGCTGCATGTAAATGAGAATCAATAAATGATAGATGTATATTAAAATTTGATTTTTCTGAAAATTTAACAATATTATCTAATAGTTCAGACGTTAAAAATAATGATGGGTTATATTCTGATTTAGTTAAAATTCTAATTTGAAATTTTTTATTAAATTCATAATTATCCGTTACATAATATTCTTTATGGTTAGTAGTATAATTTAATGGTTCTATTACAAAATTTATAGGGAAAATAAATGGTAATTTAGCTTTATATAAAATTCCTTTAAATAAATAATTTGTTTTTTTATCTTTTTTAATTTTATCATCTTTATATTCAACTATTAATTCTGAAAATTCTATACTAACATCATCTTCTATATAACCACTAACGTAGTCATCACCAGTGTATTTTACTTTATGATTCTTTTCAAAAATTTCAGTATTATAAAATTGATCTCTATCTATAAAGAATTTTTTATCAAATTTTAAATTTGGATTAATAAAACCAATAGTTTTAAAAATTATTTTATCTTTAAAATGATTATAAAAACTAGTATTTTTTATGATAATATTAAATGTTTTATATGTTCCAAATCCAACCAATATGAATGTTGGGATGTAGAAGTATAATAAAAAAGGATAAATGGAAGCAAATATAAATGTGTAAAAATAAATAGAAAAGAAGCTTATGGTAAATATACTAACTAACATTAATTGTATTAATATATTTCTTCTCTTATTTTCTACAATATCTAACTCTGTAGATAATGTTGTTGTGTAAAAATCTCTAAAATTTTTCATAATTATTATTTTAATATATTACAAATATACATTATTTTGTTTAATAATAGTTATTATTTTAACAATAAAAAATAAAATGTACATTATTCATTTCCAACATATAATATTCAAAACAATTAATGTCACACCTAATTTCGTTTAACTGTTCACATTCTTTTAAATTTGGAAGTTGGTTAATTTTATTATAATGACAACTTAAAAATTTTAAATCGTTTGGAAGTTTTGGTAAAGATGTTAATTCATTATTTTCTAACCATAATGATTGTAATTCATTTGGTAAAATTTCTGGTAATTTAGTTATTTTATTATCATAACAACGTAAACGAGTAACCTCTTTTGGAATTGAAATAATTTCAACCAAGCTAGAATTATTACACCAAATTAAATTGTCAATTATACTTAAATCACGAATTTCACCTTGATTATTTTTGTAAATAAATTTTCTAATTTCCATAATATCTAACAAAATAATTCAAATCTAACATTTTTCATTTCTAACATGTAAGGTTCAAAACAACATATGTCACACCAAACTTTTTCTAATTTTTTTAATTCTCTTAAATCTGGAAGTTGTTTAATATTATTATGTTCACAACTTAATCGTTCTATATTTTGTGGTAAAATATTATTTAATGATGTTAATTTATTATCGTAACAATATAAATTAATTACTGTATTTGGTATTGATATAATTTTTATTAAATTTTCACCTAAACAGTTAATAGTATGATTATATAGAATTTCAATTCTAAAAATTTCACCTTTATTATTCTCGCTTATTAAATAATTGGTTTCTTTCATATTTATAATTTTTGTAAATAAATTTTTTATTTACATTTTATAGTGGTTTTATAAATTGACTTGGAATTTTCCAATAACCATTTAGAGGTGTTCCAAATAAACTACGACAATCTTCAATTATAGTAGTAAGAAATTTTGCTCGTATAACTCTACCAGTTGGAAGTTTATAACCTCTTTTAGATAAAATCACAATTGATAAGTCATTACCCAAAGCATCAACCATAAAAGGTTCGCCATATTGAATTATTGTTTCGGGTAATATTTTTGTTTTATCAGTTTTAAAATATTCAATTTCCTCAATTGAATGACCTTCTATCAATTTTGCATTTTCAGGCTTTTGCCAGTTGGTTTCAATTTCAGAATACTTTAATGACTTTATGTAATTTTCAAGCCCCTTATAATCAATTTCGTATTTTAATTTCATTTGTTTTATTTATTATAATTCTTCTCCCATTCTGCAAAGAATATCTTCTAAATCCCAAATCACTAAATTTGTTTTATTCCACAAACTAAATGTTTTATCATATTCGTTCATTAATAATTTTTCTTTATATAAATTTAAATTTTCACTTAATTGTTTTTTATATATTTTTTCTTTAACTATTAATTCATTTATGAAATCTATTCCTATTTTAGTTATTGATGAAATTTGATTAAACGATTCTTGGGAAGTTATTTCATTTTTATTGTATTTGTTTATTATTATTTCAAATTCTGACATAAAATAACTTGTTTATTTTAAAACTTATTTTCTCTTGACAATATCATACCCTGCTTTTGAGAGTGCTTCTTGAAGCCAGCAAAATCCACAATTTGTTCCAAGCCATTGGATTACAGTCGCAGCAATAATTCTATCTCTATTGTTGATTTTTAAAAACATATGAGAGTGTGTGAAAATGGAATTAGGAGTTAATCTGCTATAAAATAAATCTTGTAATATTCCTTTCCCAAAATTAATTCCAAGCTTTTTTTTATTCTCCAAAACCCAATGCTTTGATAAAGCATTTTCAATATCATCCTTATCATAACTTAATCTGTGAGTCATCCATGATAGGTTTTTACTACCATTCTTTTTTATAAGTAAATCAAAACTTTCTTGTTCCATAATTTAAATCTGTTTTACTAAAACTAATGTATAAAATAACTTATTTTAATTTATTTATAGTTTCAATAGTTATTTGTTCAAATGTTTTGAAATTACTAGCATCTCCTGTATTAAATTGTAATAATTGATTTTTATATTCATCCAAATTATATTCTAAGATTTGTTTTGCAAATTCTTTTAATAAAATTGGTACTTTATAGTTTATTTCATTCACACTTTGTAAATCGTTAGAACCTTCATCCCAACATTTTTCTGCATTTGGTATCATTTAATTTAAAATTATTGTAATAAAGTTTCTTCAATTGGTGAACCATATTCCTCTAATCCTTTTAGAATTAATCCTTCGTGAATTAATTCTCTTAATTTAGATTGAAATCCACTTAATCCAGCTACATCTTTTCTAGTTGTTGTTAATATTCTATCTACTTCTTTAAGTTGTTTTATAATTTCTTCCATAAAATTATTTATTTTTATCCATGTAATTTTTATAATTTTTCCAACCGTTTGATACTGAGATATTTAAATTTGTAAAAGGTACAAACCATCCATGTTTATTTTTTTTACCATATCTAAAATAAATATTCATACCAAATATAGTAATCCATTTACCACCTTTTTGTTTCCAATTCCCTTTTATAAATGGTACAAATCTTATGTAACTTAATCTGCATTCTTCTGAATATTCGTTCATAGAATTAATCATCATAAACATACTATTGATAGCATCTTCTTTGGTTTCTCCTTGAGCGCAAGCTTGTAATCTTTCTCCCAGTAAATTTCTTGTTTGTTTATTTCCACTAACAACCCAACAATCTCCATCTTTTATAATTGAAATTGGGAAATCAAATGTTTCTTTATTTTTTGGATCTTCCCACCAATCAAGTTCTTCTTCCATTTTATTAAATTATTTATGTTAATATCTTATACGTACAAATATACAAAAAGGTTTACTAAAATTATATTACATTTTTTTCTATTGAAATGTTTTTATCACTAACTACTATAATAAAATCTTGTCTTTTTACAGCTAGTGGTAGTTCTCTATTGATATGTTTAACAACTAAAGAACTTGCGGTTATTAAAGCTTCTTTTCTACCTTTGAAATAATTTAATTGTTTTTCATATTCAGTGATTTTAGTTTTTACAAATTCCATTTCTTCTGCTAATAATGTTAATGTATCACCAGCTTTTATTTCATTACCTTGTATTATATTTACTAAGTTATTAAAACTTAAATCTTTAATTTTTTCCATAATATTATTTATATGTTATAATTGTTTCTACTTTTTTAGTAATAAAATTATATTCTTCTAGTAATGAAATCCAATTTTGATCTGGATTTTTCCAGCCATCATATCTTTCTTTTGATAAATTCCACCATTTATAATTTAAATAAACTAAATCTCTAAGTTCATTAATGTCAGTTTTCTCATTATATCTTGCAGTTGCGATTAGTTCACCATTAATTTCTTCCAATTGAATTAAACCACTTTTATAAAACCCATTTATTTTATAAATTAAATTTTCATTTATTGAATTAATTTCAATTTCAACATTGATTTTGTGTTTTAATAATTCTTTTATAATATTATTTATCATTTAAATACTCGTTAATTATTTCTTCATCAATATCGCAACATGCATTATATTCACTTTGTAACCAAATCGCAAAATTAGATAATTCTTCAATTTTATTTGATTTTAATAATATATCTATTTCTTCAATTGCCTGACTTGTAGTTAACAAATCTAATCTATAATTTGTTAATATTTTAGTAATTTCTTCAATTTTTTCCATAATTATCATAAATTAAATGTTAATTTATTATGTTCATATTAACTAACATTTCTCTTACTTTAATCCAATCAACAAAAACTCTAGATGAAATATTTTTATCAAATTTAATTGGACAACCTAATGCTGCATCATCAATATATAATTGAGCATACGCTTTTGGACTTTCAGTCCAAGTTTGAGAAGGGTTGTAATTAACTCCATATAAAGGTATTTCATGTTTTTTGCACCATTCAATTGCATCTTGTAATGTTTTACCACTTCTCATGGTGTATAAAATTATGTTGTGATTCTTTTTTATTAATTCTTTTACAACATTTACAGAACCTTCATTGTCTTTCCCAACATTTGGATACTCATGAGTTACTAATGTTCCATCAAAATCTATCGCTATATCCATATTATTTTATTTAAAGGTTAGTTTGTTTAATAGATTCTATTTGTTCATCACAAGCATAATCTAAATGAAATTTATTACAATATTTACAAGGTTCTCTAGTTCCAATAGTTTGTTCTTCTTGAAATATTTTAAACCAGTGATTTTTAGCTGCATATGATTTTGCTCCTAATTCAAAAGCTGTTTGATACGAAAATTGCACATCATCACAAGCTTCTTCTTCAATAGTTTCTGTTTTATTGTTTACTTTAGAAAGTAAAAGTTCATTTAAAGCACCTGTAAATTCAGAATCTAATTGAATTTGTTCAGGTAATAGATAGCTATGATTTATTGGATTGAACTCTTGCGTTTCTTTTTTCCAGATTTCTACTATTTCTCGATTACGTAAAAACTCTCTTCTTAATCTAGTAAAAACTTCTGGAAAATATTTTTGAAATACTTCAAATTGTTTTATAGTACCTTCAATATTACTAAACCATTCTAAAGCTTGTTCTTGTTCTAATTGTGTTTTCATTTTAATAAAATTATCACCTAACAACATATTCACGTTTTATAATTCTCTTTTGTTCTTGCGAATAACTATTATTAATATCTGATTGGATGTGAACTTCTGCTTCTTGTGTAGAAGAAAATCCCGATTCTTGATGAAGATACCTCCAAAAATACCACATAAAGCGTTTTTGAACATAGTACCATTTTTTACCGCTTACTTCTGTTTCGATAACTAACCTATAATCTGTGTTACCCTTCATTTTCAAAAACTTTTAATAATTTAAGACATTGTTCTGTCATTACTTTAATTGTTTCCTGAACCTGTTTATTTTGATCGGGGTATCTAAGAGTTGCAGTTCTATCATTCTGACCTTGTTCATCAACTGTTATTTCTACATTATTAATTTTAATTGTAATTCTCATGTTAAAAGTATTTTATTTTAAATTTTCAAATTGATGATGTATTTCTCCCAATATTGTAGTTAATATTAGAATAGTCGTATATTCAAAACCTAATATTTTATAAATTATAAAATATGTAACACCAAAAACAACATACAAATATACTCTTGTTTTTTTAATTTCATCAAAATTCATCTTCGTATTTTACTTTAAAATCCATAATGTTATCAATAATATCACTTATTAAACTTGGTGATTCAATTATACAATTGTCATTTTGATGCAACATTTCACCATTAACGCAATTGTATTTTTCGCACCATTTTAGTATTTCATTGAATACTTTATCTTTTTTTTCTTCTGTAATTTCCACATTTACAATTACATCACCACCATATATTTTAAATTCTTTATTCTCCATAATCATTTTATAATTTATGATATTCTATAAATTTTTCAATAGTATTTATTTGATTTGAATTAATAGTAACTCCTTTAAGTTCAATTTTAGTTACTTCTAATTTCAATAAATGTTTTATTACATCAATTGAAATTTCAGTACAACCCCATTTTAAATGAGTATTAACTAATGTACCACCTGTCACTAAACCTTGATGTTCATCAATTTTTGGAAGTTTAGGATCTTCCACATAAACCTCTTCAAACCATAAATCTAAAACACCAGCTTGTTTTAATAATTTATAAGTAGTACCCACATTTATATCTATGTATGAACATCCACTTTTAGAAATACCAGTTTTTAAATATACAGAATTTGGAACAATTTGTAAAGCAGCTTCCCTATATTGTGGTTTAATTAATTTATAACCAATTACCATTTTTTTCATATTATTATTTTTAAATTCTAAAAAACCTTCGCATTTTAAATAAACATCAACTGTATTAGAAACTAAGAAAGCTGGAATACCTTCATGAATTTCAAAACTTACTATAGTTCTATCTGAACAAAAACCAGCAGAACCATTCTCCCATTCATGAACATAACGATTAAGATTCATTTTTTCCCACTTAGAGATAATTTCTTTAGGTAAATTATCCCCTATTTTTAAACCAAATGTATTCATAGTATTTTCTTTTAGAACATTAGTTTTAAATTGTTCAAATGTGATTTCAATAGAATCTTTCCAATCCTCATCTTTATTGTAGTTATGACATTTTTCATCAGGATATTTTGAACATGTTCCAACAATAGTACCAATATTAAGCTTGAAATTTTTATCTTTAAATCTCCAATTAGAAAGAATATCTTTGTTTTCTTCTGTAACTACAATGTACCAATATTTTGGTAATTCAAATGTATTCATAGTATTTTCTTGTTTAAGTACGTATTTAACAAACTGTTCAAATGTGATTTCTTTATATTCAGGAGTTACATGTTTAACATATATCCAATATTGGTCGGAAATTAAAACAGATTCATCTTCAAATCCTGAATAATCCCCACCTCTCCATTTTACAAGAATAACTCTCGTTTCAGGAGTTGTTCTTATGAACCACTTTTCAGGTAATACAAATACCTCTTTTTCAATTAAATCTACATGACCTTCTGGTAAATATTGTTTAATTTCTGAAATAAGACATACCTCAGCATATTTATAATCAGAAGTAAAATTAATCTCCCCTCCTTTTAATTCGCCATTATAAATATATTCTGAAACACTCATTGTTAAAGGATAATCATATAAAAATCCTTCAAACTTACCAATATGACCTTTTTGAGAACCCAAATTTTTATACCAACATCCTACAATAAAATCATCTTTAAAAACTAATTGTGAAAATTGCAATACTTCAATATTATAATCTTCAAGTTCAGATTTTGAAGATGTTGACCAAAAAGTTTCTTTATTACTATAATAGTAATTTCCTCTAAATCTAGAAGTAAGTTTATGAACTTTATTCAGTTTATTCCACTGTTCTTCATTTTCTATTTTTACGGCTTTATCACCTTTTTTAAATTCTTCAATTGTATATTTCATAATAATTATTTAATTAAATTTAAACTATGTTTTAAACCATTTTCTAAAGCTTTATCATATTCAAAACCACCTATTTTAAACCTAAAATCGGTTATTTCTGTATTAGTTGTAATATCAATTATTTTGAATCCATATTTCAAAACATTATCCATATAACAAATTTCAATGTGAAATTTATGAGTTTTTCTTAACCACGTTTGCAAAAAAGATAATGTTATTCTTGGGAAATATTTAAATTCATCCATTCCATCGTGTAATGGAATACTTATACCTTTTTGTAATTTAAATCTATCAAAACCTTTTTTGGTAGCCAAATTAATCAAATATTTAGTGCCTAATTTTTCTTCCATTCTAGCACAAAATGCAACAATTTGCAGTGGTCAATAGGAATATCGATAAAAAATCTATCAGTACCATTTTCTAAATATATGTATAAGTCTGCATCCGTATTAGGTTGGTCTGATACAAATAAAACTTCTTGTGTATGCTCTATTTTTTCTTCTGAAATTGGATCATCAGTATAGTTGCGGCATTTAAATTCTAGTTTTAATTCCATTTTTTTTTGTTTAAATTATTTTTTTTGTTAATTAGTTTATCAAAATTAAAAATAAATTATATATTATAACAATAATTTATTTCTCTTTTCATTAAAATGGGCAAATTTCTTTTTTAGGTATTAATTCAATTCTACTTCTCAAATCTAATAATGATACAAATTCCCTATCAATATAATAGCCAGCTTTAGTTCCTTTCATTGTCTTAGTAACTTCTTTTTCAGTTTTGCAATTAACTAACTTTTTGCAATCGGTGAATTTATACCAAGTTGCGTTTTTAATCTGCCATTTTGCAGTATATGTAACTTGTATTTTCATTGATAATCAGTTATTTATTTGTTACAAAGTTTCGCAAATACAATAGTTATAAGCAAGTGCTACATTCCATCTCCGAATGAAGTTATTAGGTTAAATTCTTTTTCTTTTCTTTTTTCTTCTACCCTCTTTTTTGAAATATTGAAATAGTTTTCGTCTAATTCAATCCCGATAAAATTACGGTTTGTATTAATACATGCAATTCCAGTTGAGCAACTACCCATAGTTAAATCAACTACTAAATCATTTTCATTTGAGAATGTTTTTATCAAATCTTCTAAAAGTAATATTGGTTTTTGCGTTGGATGTAATCCATCGTAATCTTTTTTATATTCTAAAACATTTCCTTTATATTTTCTGCTTTGCCATAAATTAAATACATTAGGGTATTTTTTCTTCTCATAATTAATATAATTATTTCTTATCCCATAATATATTTCTTTTAATTTATAATAATCTTCATTGCACAATCCAATTTTTTGTAATGCTTCGTATTTTTCTTTACTTGGAAAACTCCAACCTTTTTTATAACTAGTTAAAATATTTGAAGCCATACCGCCACCATTTGAAGCACTACCAAAACACTGTTCATTAATCTCTTTATATGATAAATTAGTTTTTTTTCTTTCTTCTTGAAAATAATCTCTAACATAATCAACACCTACATAATCATTTTTTGGATTTATTTTAGTGAAAATTAATATATCTTCATAATAATTTACCATAGCTTTTTTTGAAAACAAACAATTTGCAAAGTCGTTTTTTAACCAAATAGCTCGGTAATTAAATACAAATCCAGAAGTCATTTCGTTTAGTAATAATCTTGTAAAAGGTTCTTGGCAAAATAATATCATTTTTCCATTCTTTCTAAGTATTCTATTGGCTGTTTCGTAAAACTTTTTTGGTTCAATAATAGCATCCCATTCATACCCTTTTTTATATCCACCACCAGCTACATAATTTCTATCATTGTCGCCTTTTATTGGTTCAGCATCTAATCCTTTCATTGTACCAAATGGCAAATCGGTTAATATCAAATCAACACTTTCGCTTTTAATTTTATCGCTTTTTTGGATGCAATCTCCATATATGAGCTTTACATCCACTTCTTTTTTTACAAACTTTAATGGTCTGCAATATTCATTTTCATTTACAAAATTTATTCCTGCCATTGTATTTATTTTTTAATTGTTATTATTTTTATTTTCCCTCCGCACAAAAAAAGAAAAGAAAAAGGTTTGGTTCTTCGATTCAAGTTCTGTGCTAATAAACCGCACCAGCTTATAACAGCGTGTATAAAAAATGGCGGGTTTCGTGCCATTTAGAAACATCAGTGCTATATTCAACTGCATTACTTTCAAGTTAATTTTGTGCTTAAATTCCGCCACTTCTTATACACGCAAAACGTTAGCCACAATACGAAGAAAGCCTCCGAACTGCAACATCGTAATATTGTTTTTCCTTTTCAATACCAATTGATTTGCGATTTAATTTTAAACAAGCAAGGTTTGTTGTTCCAGAACCCATTGTGTTATCTAAAACCATATCTCCTTCATTAGTGTATGTTTTTACAAGGTATTCTAATAGTTCAATTGGTTTTTCAGTAGGGTGTTCTTTGCCGTTTTGGTTTGCGTTACTAAATTCAATAATGTTTTTCGGAAAGTATAGGCTATTAAATTTATCCTCCCCTGCTTTTATTTCACCTGTAACACTTCCAATTTTAGAACCATAGCTTTTCTTGTTTCTCATTTTGCCTTCTACCATTTGTGGGTAATAATTGTGTGTTCCAAAACTAAACACGCTCACAATTTCACATATTTTCAAAGGCTGTTTTTTTGCAAGCAATCCACTTCCACTGTTTTTCTTATTCCAAATCCAATCATATTTATAATTTTTCAAATTACTAATTCTCATAATACTACTAAACGGCTCACTTCCAAATAAAACTATCGCTCCATCTGGTTTTATAATTCGCTTGTATTCATTCCAAAGTAAATCAAAAGGCAAAACGCTATCCCATTTACAAGCAGTTGTGCCATAAGGCAGATCGCAAATAATAGCATCTACACTCTTTTCCTCAATAAAAGGAAAAACATCGAAGCAATCAGCATTAACCAATGTACTGTGGCTAACACGTGCTATATCCCATTTGGGGTTCTGTGGTAAATTCAACATTCGTTCTCGTTTTAAAAGTTATTGTAAATTGATAGTTCGGTGCTTTGTAATCCCAAACGGGGCACCATTTTTTAACTTGAGCATTAAAATATTCACTACCATCAAGTTTTGTATATTTTTTGATTCTGTACCTCATAACAATCATCTAATTTTAAACAAAAATAATATAATAATTTAACAATTCCAAATTTAAAAATTATTATTTAACCATCTTTTAAATTTATTTATTGGCGAACTAAAAATATTATCTCTTCTAGTTTTTAGGATTTTACAATTTTCACAATTACAATCTTCTTTTGTATTTGAAGAACCAGTGCCTTCATTCAATTTACTTAAATCATGTTTTGGTATTATTGGTATCTTTCTCATTATTAATTTTCATTGAATTCATTAAAATCTTTTTCTGACATTTCACTAATAGATAAAATAACCTCAGTTTTCATATTTTTATCTTTCTTATCTGATCTATCCATTATGATTTCCATAGACGGAAATTCACCATTATTAGTTTTAAACATAAAATTTTGAAATTGAATGGAGCTTTTATTTATTGTATAACCCATTGTCGCTGCGAAGAAATATCTTGTTTTTTTATTTTCCATATATGTTCCAAGGTGAATTTTTTATTTTTTTATATTTAATACATTATTGTAAAAATCAATAATCCAATCATTGGTAGTGTTTTCATAAATTTGATACATTGCTAATAACATTGAATTATAATTAATTTCTTGTTTTAAGAAATTTTCACAAGTATCAAAAACAAAAATCATTTTATTTTTTTCTGTATTAAGATGCAAATCAATAATTTCTTTATTAAAACCTCTGTACAATACAGTATGTTCATCTTCAAAAATTTTTATACCAATATCCATCTGTTTAACAATTGAGCGTTCATTACTGGTAAGAAATCTGAATCCCCCATATCATTAATAGGAATTTCAAATTCAACTTTACATTGTTCTAAATCACAAGAATAGTAAGCAAAACCTTTTCTAATGTACTTAAAATTAGCTAATGGTTTTGTTTTGTATAGTTCTTTTTTAATTTCGGTAATTGTCATCATATTTTATATAAATTTAGTTTTTAAGTATTCTATTTTATCATTAATTATTTTATTATGTTCATTATTTTTGATTTTTATTAAAATAATTTCATCACAACCTTTAGCATGTTGAACTGCGTCCGATTTTATATATATTCCAGCATCTATAATTTGAGAAGTATAACCGCAGTAACCATCCATGTAATAATAACCACGTTTCATTATGTAACAATGAGTAATGTTCTTATCTTCAAGTAAAATATCAAACTCTATATCTCTTTTTCTTTTTTCTAAGATTTCATTAAGTTGATATTTTAAAATTATTTTATCCTCAAATAATACTTTATCTAAACTTTTTTTCCTAATTATTGGAATGTTCAAATATGTTATTTCATCTTTTAAATGTTTTAATCTTAAATCAAAATATTTAATATCATTTAATAATTTAGTTTTAGCTTCATTTCTATTTTCAGAATAACAAAATATCTCTGAAAACAAAAACCCATCTTCGATTTTTTTCAAATCTATTTCATAACATTTTTCTTTAATTTCCATTATAACATAATTTTTAATATGTTGATATAATAATTATCACTATCGCATGAAGTAATTGGTCAAAACCAAAAACAATCCAATGCCATTTATTAGCTTGATTTTGTAATGATGGAAAATACTTATTCATATAACCTTTCCAAACATCAATTGTAAAATGAGTTGTAAATTGTGTTATAAATAAATTAAATTCTTCAATCATTATTCCACTAAAATTATTTAACATATAACTATGGTAAAACCAAATAAACGTAAACATTAATGTTGCATGAACTAAAGCATGAATCATTATTGGGAATAATGGAGTACCTAATTTTTTAGCATTTAGCATCCATGATGTTGATAGATGTGTAAAATCAGCTAAAAAATGACAAATGAATAAACCTATTAAAATTACTGTGTGATTCATGATGTTATTAAACTTTTAATTTTAACAAATATAGATAATTTTTATCTAATGTTCTATTATTTTTTTAATATATTTTAACAATAAAAATTAAAATCAGTATTATTCATTTCTAACATATAAGATTCAAAACATTGAATGTCGCAATCAAGATAAATTAATTTTTTAAAATTTCTTAAATTTGGTAATTTTTTAATGTTATTATTTTCACATTCTAGTACTTTTAATGATTTTGATAATTTTGGTAATGAAGTCAATATATTGTTATAACAATATAAAGCTTCTAATTCATTTGGAATATGAATTATTTCTGTTAATTGTTTAAGAGCTACATGAATATAAAAATCAACACCTACTTTAATTCCAAATTCAACAATTTTGTTATCAATATTTTTTGCTATTAAAATATTTTTCATAATATTATTTTTTAAAAGATTTTAATGCATTCATAGTAATCATAATGAAAGATTGTTTCCCTTTAAATTCTTTTAATGTTCTACAATTGGAATAACTCATGGCTGATTTAAGATAGTTATCAAAATTATCAACCCATGTTTCCAATTTATATTTAATATCAATATTAAAAGAAATCCCTTCTGATGTTCTTAGTTCTTTTTTACCCATGTTCTTTTGAACTTCTTTTGTACTCATACCTCTGTATCTTCTATACAATTTAAATTTATGTTTAAAAAAGAATTCTTTAAATTTAGTAACGTTAATACCTTTCCAATAAACATCACCACAAGCTTCCAATGACTTTGCAAATATATTGCCACACATAACATAATCTGCACCTAAATTAATAAGTTTATTTATCTCATCAAAATTTTTAACTCCACCATCAGCAATTATTTTTGGTGTATTTTCCATAGTTTTAGATATATCATAAATCTCTTTAATAAGAGAACCCATAGGGTAAAATATTCCTGTATTAGCGGCACTAGTACAAGCAGAACCAATACCAATTGAACATCTAATTGAATCTATGTTAGTTAATATTTCACACCATTTTCTGTATGTTTCAGGATTAGCTACATTACCAACTACAATTGGTACATTTTTATATTTTTCTTTAAAAATTTTAACATTATCAAACAATAATTGTAAACCACCATGAGCAATATCAACTAATATTCCAGTATAAATTATATTGTTAGTTTCATTGATTTCAATTAATTGTTGCAATGATATTGAAGTGTAATCGTATAAATTATTACCAATAAAATAAACATCTTTATAAAAAACCTTATTTAATTCAGGTTTTCTAATTGAAAAAGTGATTAACCCATGTTCTTTAAATAATTTTGCATTATCATCATTTATTACACTATCCATAGGTGCAATCATAATAGGTAACTTACCTATTATGTCTTTTGTAATTATTTCCATTCTTGAATTAATATTTGACATAGTTTCTTGAACTAGTACTATATCATCCAATGCAAATTTAATATTATCCATATATAATTATTTTTTTTAATTTAACAAAAGAAATCAAATCTTGTATTTTTCATTTCCAACATATAATCTTCAAAACAACACATATCACACCAAATATATTTTAAACTTTTATATTCTCTTAAATCTGGAAGTTTTTCAATTTTATTGTTTTCACAACTTAATTCTTCTAAATTTTTAGGTAATTTTTTTGGTAATGAGGTTAATTGGTTGTTGAAAACGTGTAAATGTCCTATATTATCAGGGATTGAAATAATCTTCACTAGTTTATTAGAATTGTGCCAACCATTACCGTATAAGGTAACAATTTGTCCTTTATTATTTTCCGCTATTAAATATCCTTTCATCTTACAAAGATAAACTATTTAACTATATAAACAAAATAAATATGTCAACATTACAAACTTTTTTTGAGGACTTCGAAACTAAAACTAAAAAGGTATTTAACAATTATGGGGAAGCTGCTTATAATTTAGATAAATTTTTAAATAAATATAATTATATATTAGATCCACAATATGATGATGTAACAGATTTTTTAAAACCTATTAGAGATAAAGTTGGTAATTATGAAATAGAAGTGCCAGTTTTTAAAGATAATATGAAACATACATTAAAAGTAAGTTTATCAAAAGAAGAATCTGAAAGAACTGATTATATACCTTTATACACTATTGATTATTCAGTGATTTAAAAATTAAAAAACCGTTCTAACAATAAATTAGAACGGGTTTAAAAAGTTACATAGAAGCATTAATTATTTAAAATCTATATTCATTTACTTTAGTAAAAAAATCATTAGGTACTTTATATTCAACAATATTACCACATTCTTTTAATAAAACAACTACACCACCTAAAAATTTTAAATTATTAAATTCAGAATCTTTCAACATACTTAAAAATAATCTAGCGTATAATGGTAATTGAATGTAATAATGACTTAATTGAGTGTCTGGATATTTTTCAAATGGTTTTAACATTTGTTTAGTATACCATTGAGTTTCAAAATTTTTTGGTTTATTAGTATTATGAGTAACTATTAATGTTTTACCACATAAAAAAGTATTACTAATGCTATCAACTTCAATACATTTTGTTGGAATAGATTCAACATCAATAACTGATAATATTGATCTAAAACTAGATTTATTTTTAATTTTAACAACTGTAATATCTTGATTTCTAGCTAAAAACGGATTAAAATCACTTGTGTTAAATTCAACATTAAAACATTTTATTTTTTCACCATTAAATTTTTTAATATATTTTATAACAGTTGGTTTTAATCCAAGTGATGAAATAAGTTGTAAATAATAATCAACCATAAATTCTCTTGTAGTAGTTATACTAAATCTTTTTCTTGTTTTATTATAATAACCATCACTATCCATTAAACCTCTAAGTAAATCTAATCTTTGTTCATAAGAACTCAATAAATAAATTATTGGTATATGTTTATTTTTTAATAAATTTAAATCTGAAACATCGTTACCTATTTCATATCCTCTACGTTTAATTTCGTTGCAAACTTCAATATTTGCTTCTGTTATTTTATGATCTCCTAACCAAACACCTAATAAATATGGGTCAATTGGTAGAGATATATTAGGTCTTTTAATTGGTTTTGGATTTTCAATTTTTAAAATTTTATATGAATACCTTTTTATAAGATTATCATTATAATTTTTTATTTCTTGTGTAGTCATAATCATTTCTTTTTTTATACCACAACTCTCGGTATAAACTAACCATCTATGTTCAAAATCGGAAATGATTTCTTCTTTATTATCAAAAATTATTTTTAAACATTTTTTATTTTTTACTTCTGATATATTTTTTATATTTACTAATTCTCCATCTTTATCAAAGACTTTATCATTTTTAGTTAAATCACCCATAGTTTTCCAACAATATTCTGTTAAAATTGGTGTATCTAATGGTAATCCTTTCCAATCAGTTATAATAAATCCATAACCATCATTATTTTTATTATTAATTAACCAAATTTTATCTGGTTGTCCAACATAACCTAATTTATTGTCACCCAATATAATTTCAGTATCTATTAAAACAGCACCTCTATCATGCATTAAATCAATATATTTATCTCCACCTTTAATCATAGTTTCTGATGTTAAGGTCTGATACTCATCACATTCAAATATAGGTTGTCTAACTTCTTTAAAGTTATTATATCTTGAAATTAACTTTTTCTCTAAAAAATAATGAGTTCTAGAACCTATATTGATTGAGTAGTCTGCTGCAAATTTCCATTCAGATAATAATTTTTGTTGTTCTTCAATATTACCTTTAGCTTTTCTAAAAGAAATTTCTTCACTTGGAAATTCAATATAAAAATTTTTAAGCACTTTAGATACAGAAGGGAAATCCGTTTTTGGATTTCCCTCAATATCATTCATAGTGTAAGTGTGTGTATCTTCAACAAAACTTAAATTTAATTCTTTTTGTTTTGAATAAATACACTCCCTAATTTTATCAGATAACACTAATAATTCTTTATCCATTATAGAATGAAGTCCATTTTATTAAATTTTTGTTTGAATAAATACTTACATGGTATTTTATTTTCTTTACCATCATATTTATAACCTTCAAATATTGATTCGTTATAATTAACTTCTTCAACGAATTTTTCACTATAATAACCATCACCTAAATTTAAAGTACAAGCTTTATAATATTCAAAATTACTATTAGTAAACTTTCGTTTAGTTAAATATTTAACTTTTCCATTATCACTAATTAAAAATATATCAAATTCACTTTCTTCAACAGTATAATTGAAGAAGCTTTTAAAGTATGTATATGGTTTATTACTGATATTAATTTCATTTATAATTTCAATTAATGAATCAATATTTAATTCATCAATTGATAAATTACTAATTAAATCATCTTTAAATTCTTTATTAGTTAATTTATCATCAACAATTTCTTGAATAATTGATTTTGAAATTGATTTATATTCTCTAACATATCTAATTCTAGATGGTCTGTTAATCATATAATAATTAACATCATCATTACTAGTAATAATGAATAATCTTTTTACTTTAGAAGTCGTATTACCATCTAAAAAAGATAGAAAACTTTCTTGAGTTATTTTGCCAGAACTATCATTATCACCTCCACCACCACTTCTTGGGAATATTTTTTCAAATTCATCAATGTAAACAATATGTTCTTGTTCTATTTGATTTAATAAATCAAACATTCCAGAATTAGTTTGTTTATCAATAATAATTGTTGGTAAATTTAATTTTTGACATAATAATTTAGCAGTAAAAGACTTACCTAAACCTTTTTTACCAGTAAGTAAAATGCCAACACTTTTATTACTTTTACTATAAGTACTTAAAACATGGTTAATAAAATCAGTATCATTTGAATACGTTTTTTCTGGAATTTCAAAATCTTGAACTTCTGTTAAAAACAGACTACCAAAAGCACCTTCTTCCAATTTAAGATTTTTGTCTTTAGGAAGTTCTTTTAGGTATTCGAATGAATCATAGAACTTGTAATCTTTGTTGAACTTTAAAATTTGCATACATTAATTAATTTAAATTGTTTAACTTTTATTTACTACTTTACTATTTTTAATTGGTTTCATAATACATCTTTTTACTTTGATTAAGTTTTTTAACATATTGGTGAATTGATATTGAAGCTGAGATTTTATTACCTTCAATATACAAAACAGCATTATTAATATTAAAATTAATGTTATGTTTTAATAATTTATTTCTGCATTTAATAAAGCTATGACCAGTACAAACTTTATCATCAACTATTAAAATATTTTTATATTTATTAATTGGTATTGATTTAATTTCAGATTCGCTAAAAACTGGAATATCAAAATAATTACTAAGATAACTACCTAAAATCCATCCAGATCTTTTTAAAGCGACTATACATTCAAAATCAATTCTATTGACAATTAGAAGATTTCTTAAACTAACCATATCATTATGGTATTCGATTACTTTTTCAATTTCCATTTTACTTTTATTATGTTTTTACAAATATACGAATAAAACGTTAATAAGTTACTAATTTGTAATTTTATTTAAAAAGTTTACCATTCCATCCATAACCTTTTATAATTACTACTTCAACTTCAATCATTTCTCTTTCTTCAAATACATAATTTCCAGATGAGTGATGATACCACCAAAAATATTTAAATAACTTATTATCAGATTTTCTTTTAAAAACATAATTATGATCTTCACCATCACTTACTCTTGATGGATAATCTTCAACAAATTCATAACTTTCGCCATTTAATTCAAACGTTCCTGTATTAGTAAAATCAAATTTGAAACTATTGGTTTCTTTTGGTATTTTAATTTTTTCTCTTTTCATTTTAATAAAACCTTTTAATTCCACAATATTTACATTGGTCATCAATTTCGCATTTTACTAATTTACAAAATCCAATGTATTCATTTGGAAATTCTAAATCAATTTCATCTTGAGTTTCTATCGGCTTATCTTTTATTTTAATATTATCATAAAAAACACATGTTTTAATTGTAGATTTAAATTCAGTACAATTAATTAAACTGTAACAATACACCCCTTTAGGGATTTTCTTTTTTAATTTTCTAGGTACTTTTACCATAAAGTAATTTTAAATAATCAAAACTTCTTTTAAACATGAAAGGTATGAATTTGTGTTCAGCAAATCCGTATAGTCCACAAGAGTAAAAATTATGAACTTCTATTACAAATGTACCTAATTTTTCACTAATTCCAACATCTAAAGTAAAATTTTTTGGATTATTTTTGTTAGATAAAAATTTATCAATCATTTCATTTATTAATTCTACATTAGGAAATAAATCAAATCTACCACCATAATTATTTAAACCAACTAACTTACCATTGTAAATAAAAGAACGCCATTCCGATTCAATATCTTCTATTATTTCTGAAATTTGAAAATTACCATTTGGTGGAGCATCAGTAAATTCGGTATACCATTTTAAACAATCATTAGATTTAACAAAAGATAATTTTTTAACATCCTTTTCAGTTCCATTAAAAATTTCTCGTTTACTATATTTAAAATCAAATAATTCTATTGGAACATTAATAGGTTTAATATTTTCAATTCCATAATATCTTTTAAAATATTCATGAACAAATTCCACAGAACCAATAGGGATTAAATCAATTGGGTTATTTGTTAATAAATAATTCATGTATTCAATATCAGTCAATATATAACTCATATATTCATTATCATTATTTAACCAATTTTGATATTCAATTGATTGAATCAACGTAAATGAAAAATCATGAGTTATTTTTCCATTATATGTTTGAATTAAAAATTTCATTTTAATAATCTATAATAATACCTTTAGAAGTTAACCCCAAATGAAATTTAGAATCTGTAACACATGATGCATTTATGAAAATAGTATTAGAATCATTTAGTTTCCTAATTCCTTTATTATAACATTCATCTGATTCATGAATATGACCAAATGAATGATATTTACATTCTTTTAAATCTAGAACTCTTTTATAAAGAGCGTTATCGCCACAAAATTCTAACTTACCATTAATATCCTTCGATAAATCCATAATATATTTTGGAGGTCCGTGAGTAACTAATATATTGGTATTATCTGGTATAGCTGACCAATAATTATGTAACCTATCTTTTCTCACATTGAAAGCCCAATTATAAAATTCTGGAGTATATGGTGATCCAAATATATTAATACCTTCAATAGTAATTGATTCGTGTTCTAGATAAGAAATACTACTATAATCTCTTGGGTTAATTAATTTTTGTTCTATGCTGGTATCATGATTTCCAGCCACGAATATTTTATATTTTACATTTAACGAATCGTACCAATGTAAAAATTCTCTAGCTTCTGGAATATTGTTAAATTGATTTCTAGCATTTGTAGAATCACCAGAATGTATAATCATATCAATATCTTTCGGTATTGTTAATTCATCATGAAAACAGTGAGTATCAGAAATAAATAAAATTTTCATATTATTTTACTATATAAGGATTTGGTAAAAATAAACGTTCGTCAATAGAATCAATTTTATATTGGAAAGTAGTAATTTTTTTATGTTCTTTATTAATTTCACTTTTTAATTTGATATTCGCAGTAATTAAAATATTAATTTGAGAATTTCTTATAGAATCTCTTTTTTCAAATAAAATTAAATTATCCTTATAAGAGTTATTTAATAAATGAATATCTTTTTGCAATTGTTTCTCAACTAAATTCATATGAGAATTTTTAATCTCATCTATCTTAATATCCTTATAATGAATTCTAATTTGGTCAATAATAATAAATAATATTAAACCAATCACTAAAGTTAGATAAAATATAACTATATTTTTTTTGTATGCTTCTTTTTCCATGCTCATATTTTTTTTAATTTTAATTGGGTTTATTGTACTATTTATTTTTATTAATACAAAAATATGGAAAATAAATTAGAAAAAATAGAAAATTTACAAAAAACTGAAAAAAAACATTTTGGGCGTGGACAAGCCTTTCCAAAATAACTTAAATAACTGGGTATTAAGTTATTAAAAGAAGGTAATACTATTAATTCTAGTTTGAGTTTGAAATATCATAGAAAATTATTCCTATATATCTATTTCTTTATAGTAATTACTATTGGGTTAACTCCTAAACCCTCTATCCCATTCATATCAAATATGTTTGGGATTGCTTTTCTTAATATATTGTATGAACCATTTACATCAGAATTTATCAAACTTTTATTTTTTGATTGATATAATCCTCTACATATTCTTCTACCACTAAACTTATGTTTAATAGAATTATCTTTATTAAAGTTAGGTATATTATCTAAATCTAAAAAACTTGATTTTGATGTATATGATTCTTCTTGTAATATTAAATTAATACCTTCTATTTCGCATTTATAGTTTATTATTTCTATAAATCTACTGTGTGGTATATTAACAAAATTTTGGTTATTTTTAGAACCAATATTTATATCTTGCTTCCAACTATCATTCTTTCCAATAATAATAGTATTTAAATTATTTTCTTTACTAAAGTTAACTATCTCTTTGCTAACTTTATGAAGATAATTATCAACCTTATTCTTTCTTTTTAAATGTAATCTCTTTAACCTTTTTGATGAACCTATTTGAACTAATTTTGTTTCATAACATTCTTTTTCTTTATTATAAAACTTCTTTTCAGTTAATGGTATTTTACTTTGTAACTTACTCTTAGTTTTATTATAATACTGATTCATACTCTTTAATGGTTTTCCATTAAAGATAATAGGTTTAATCTCTTTATCATTACTAGTTAAAGTTGCTAAATTATTTAATCCTAAATCTATAGATAAATATCTATTATTATCAGTTAGTTTATTTTGTTCTTTAATAGTATACACTAATTCTATAACATAGTAATTATTTTTAGGCACTATCCTTACACAATTTATAACATTAAAATCAGTAATTCTTGTTTTAAATTCAATATTTGTTTTTGATAATTTTATCTTGTTTGAAACTTTAAATATCTTCTTAGATATAGCTTGATTTGTATATGATAGAATAAATCTACCATCAGTTTTATGAAGATACTTAGGTAACATAGGTTTACCAGTAAAGTTTTTAGGGTTTTTATTATATGAACTTAGAGTTTTAAAATATGATTTAAAGTTTTGTTGTACCATAAGTATAACTGAAGATGATACTTTAGCTGGAAGTTCCTTATATTGTTCAGTATCTTTCATTAGATGATGAAGATCATATAATAAATTTGATTTATTATTAATATAAGCTTGCCTAATGATATATAAACAACTATTATAAAGGTTTTTTGATTTAAAAGCAAGTTCATCACACTCTTTGTAGAATGTATTATTTGATTTAATAAAATGTTGTTCAGTTAATTGCAATTAAAGTATATATTTATTGTTCAATAAAAGTTGCGATAATAAAGAATCTTTTCTATCATTAGAAGATAGTATTATTTAAAGGTATCTTTAATTAAATTATTTTTAAAATGATTCCATCCAGTTTTATAAGTTATTGATTTATTTTTTGCATATTCAGATAATTTTATATATTTTTGTTGTATAGTTATTATATCTATTTGTTTTACTTTAAAAAGTAATAATAATTTACATAAAAGATATGTGTTTTTCTATATTTTATTAAATTAATTGGAAAGACCAAAAATTAAAGGGAGAATATTAGTAGTAAACCAACTATTGTGAGTAATAGCTCTATGCCTATTATCTGGAAAAGTACCTTTTGTAGAATCCATTAGTAAATGTATATCCATATAATCTTCTGGTTTACCTCCAAATTTATTTGCTGAATTATCAGCATGAACTTTTGGTATCATATTTTTTAATATTTTTTTACTAATATACTAAATTTAATTATAAGTTTCTATTATTTTATCATAAAAATTTTAGGAAATTAAATATTTATCTATTATTTTTGTAGTAAATTAATAATTATGTTAGAAAACGATTTAACTGCAAAGAACAATAGAGGTGAAATTATTAAATTTGGAATGGGCAAATATCCAGATGATAATAATTTAACTGAAATTATATCAATATCAAATAATACAACTTATTTACATCTTTATAATAATCAATTAACATCATTACCAGAAAAATTACCAAAAAAATTAAGAATGTTATTTTGTTATCATAATAAAATTAAACAACTTCCAGATTTAAGAAATTATAAAAACTTAATAGATGTTTGTTGTGACATGTGTTGTTTTGAAGATTATATGTTGGAAATGAAAAATACAGAATTTACTTTCCATTGTTAAATAAACTATCGTATAACAATTCAAACAATTAAAATTAAAGAATTATGGAAACAAGAAGTAAAATGAGATTAAAAATGGATTTTATTACAAACACTGAATCAAGTGAGATTCCAGTAGAAGTGCTACCTATTTCACCAGTACAAATAGTTACTGTCAAGTCAAAATCTAAATTGTTTAAGGGTGATGAAGCAGCCAATGCCATTGAATTAATTGAGGTGGAAGAGCATGGATTTGATATTGTTGCAGGAAAAGATTTATATGAAGTTGGGGATAAAGCGATTTATATTCAACCTGATTATAATCTTTCAGATTTACCTATTTTTCAAACATTTATTGCTCCTAATGGAGATCCTAAAAAATCTAAATTAGGTTCTAATAATAGAATTAGGGCAATTAAGTTTAATTTTAGGAAAGAGAATAGTGAAGATGCTGTTTATTCTCAAGGTATTATGATTCCTCTAGTGGAAATATTAGGAGAATTAGGTATGATGGATATGGTTGATTCTATCAAAACTCTTAAAATTACTAAAAGTGTTTTTGAAGCTGAATTAACTGAAAAATTAAAAATTACTAAATGGGAAGCTCCAGAAGAAAGAGTATCTGGTGGTAATCCTAAAGGTGGTCACACTAAAGATTTTCCAGAAGGTTTATATAAAACTGATGAAACTAATATTAATAATTGTTGGGGTAGGATTAAATATCCTGTTGAATTAGTTGGTACTGAAAAATGTGATGGAAGTTCGATTACTATTTTTTATAAAAAAGGTAGAGGTGGTATTTGTTCTAGAAAATATGAAATTGATATTTTCAAAAAAATAGTGGTTGGTAAAAGAGAATTAAGTTTATTTGATAAAATTAAAAAACTATTAGGTTTTAGAGTTGATGTTAATATCTATGAAGAAGGTATAAGCGAGTCTGATTTTATTCAAATAGGTTTACCTTATATGAAAAAAATGATTGAATATTGTGACAATAATAATATTAAAGATATTGCTCTTAGAGGTGAATTAAACGGTAAAGGATTAAAAGGTAGCGGTAATAAAAATAATCCTTCAACTAAAGATGAACCAAATGTTAAATTTTATGGTCTTGATGATTTTAGCGGTAGAGCTATTAAATTAGGTGAAGAAGAGTTTAATAATTTAATGACTGCATTAGATTTTCAACGTTGTAAAGTTGTATTTAACAAAACTTTTAATTCAAAAGAAGAGATTTGTGATGAATGTAACAATTACTTTAAAAATAATTTAATTGAGGGATTAGTATTGAGAACTCTTGATAGTAAAACCAGTTTTAAATTTATGAATCCTAAATATGATAGTAACAAATAATAACTTAAAATAATATTAATATGAATTTCAAAACTTTGGGCGATTACCAAAAATGGTTAGAAAAGAATTTTTCACCAGATATAATGATTCCAAAATTACCAGTAATAATTAGATTAGATGGTAACAATTTTTCATCATATACAAAGAATCTAAAGAAACCATTCGATTCAAATTTAACAGATTTAATGGTTGATTTAACCAAATTTCTAGTTAAAGAAACTAACGCTATTATTGGTTATCACCAAAGTGATGAGATTACTTTAATATTATATTCAAAAGATGAAGAAAGTGCAATATATAATGATGGTAAGAAACAAAAAATCTTATCTAAATTAACTGGCAAAGCAGTTCAGTATTTTAATGAAAAAAGATTAAAATATTTACCAAATCATAATAAGATAGCTAATTTTGATTGTAGAATTTATCAAACTCCTACTTTATATGATGCTTGTATGAGTTTACAATGGCGTGAATATGATGCTACTAGAAATAGTATCCAAATGTTAGCTCATAGTTTATTTTCCGATTCAGAAATGTTTAAATTAAATACTTCTGAATTACAGGATAAAATGATATTGGAAAAAAATGTTAATTGGAATGATTTAGATGTTAAATTCAAAAGAGGAACTTATGTTCGTAGGGTTAAAACTTCTAAAAAATTTACTGATGATGAATTAAATCTTTTACCAGTTAACCATAACGCTAGGAAAAATCCAGATTTAATTATTGAAAGGAGTGAAATTTCAATAATTTATTTACCTATTTTCAATAAAATTACTAATAAAATAGATGTTGTTTTTAATGGAGACGAACCAAAATTAGAAAATAAATTATCTGCATCGTGGATAAATTAATAGCAAAGAATAATAAAGGTGAAATTGTTGATTTATATAGTGGTTTATGGTGTGATAATAAAGATTTAATTGAAATTATTTCAATTCCAGATAATTTTATAAATTTATCATGTGAATGTAACCAATTAACATCATTACCTAATTTACCAGAAAATTTAATAAATTTATATTGTGAAGAAAATAACATTAAACAACTTCCTAATTTAAGAGAATTGAAAAGATTACGTATAGTTAGTTGTGATATGTGTTGTTTTGAACCTTATATGTTAGAAATGAAAAAGATAGAATTTGAATTCTATTGTTAAATTGAATAAAATATTATGGAAAATAAAAATGTAAAAGAATTATCAAATTGTACGGTAACTACTACTAAACATAGTTGTGGTTCAATCGTTATTGAAATTGAATATTCATTAAAGGAACTAAATTCTTTTTATAAATCAATTGGCAAATAAAAAAAAAAGGTTAAGTTATTAATTTAACTTAACCTTTTAATAAATTTAATTAAAAATTATTATTTTACAACTGGTTCACCTTGACCTGTAAAATCATTAGATGTTTGAGATGTTTTAGATAAATTCATATACTCTTTATTTAAACCTTCATCATTAAATCTAATTTGACCATCTTTAAATAATTTAACAGCTTCATTAGCTTCAACCCAAGCACCTTTATCACTTCTTTGCCAATTATAAGTACCTTGTATTGGTTCATAACCAGCTTTAATTAATTTTTCAATTGTAGCTAATAATTTACTAGGATCTTCTTTCATCATATTAGGATTAATATTATATACACCAGCGTTTTTGTATAAAGCCCAAACAGTACTTAATTGTAATTCTGATTTATATTGTTTTAGTTTACCAGCTAATACTTTAACAGGTGAAGTTCCATCAGTATAATCATTAGAATCTTTGTTTTTGAAAACAAAATCATATACTACATTATCACCTTCCAATTTTACATTGTTAGCCAATACTTCTCCTTTTGAATTTTTAACAATACCAGTAGTAATAGCTTCATCTGGATTGAAATTAATAATTCTCCAAACTTTTTCCATTCTTTCAGAATCTTTACTATCATCTAATAAACTGAATTCTTTTGACATTACATCTTTATTTTGTAATCTTGGACCTCTCTCGTCAACTAATTTACTAGGTAATTTAATAGAGTAAGTTTCAAATTTTTTCTTACCATTATTATCTAATTTTTTTTCACTAATTTTAACAACATTTACATTTGGAGTTTTCATTAATTTATCCAATTGATCTTTCGGACCGCTTTGAACATCACTAGAACCTTGTTTATTAAATTCATTTACACCAGCTTTTATTTCTTGTTCAGTTGGAGTAATACCAGTAGCTTCTTTATATTTATTAACTGCTGCACTAACTTCACCACCCATAACTGACATTAAAGCTGCTATAACAAAAGGTTTAGCTAATGTTTTTAATTTATCACCAAAAACACCTTCATTTAAATCAGTTCCTTCTGAACTACCTAAGTATTGTTTTACAATTGATAATGCATTATCATATTCAGACTCAGATAATTTTTGAAAAGTTTCATAAAATATTGCTTTTTTCTTATCTAATTCTTTAGTTTTAGATTCTTTCAATTGAATCAATGATTCTTTTAGAATTTTTTTAGCTTGAGTTCTTTTTATTTCTTGTTCAACTACAAATTTAATTGATTCAGATAATTGTGTAGGAGTTTGACCTTCTTCCATTTTACCTAAACTTTTAGCTAAAATTAATTCTTTTTTAAGTGTTAATTCTTCTGGAGTTAATTCTTTACCTTTAAGTTTATCCAATTCTGAATTAAGTCTTTCTTTAGATATTTTTTCTTCTTTAGGAATACCTAATTTATCATGTAATTTACCCTCTTTATGATCGCTTAGAGCATTTTGAATCCAATTTTTAGTTTCCTCAATATTTTCATCCATTTTTTCACCACCATGAAGAATTCTATTAGATATTTTTTCTTTATCAGAATCTTCCAAATTACTCAATCCAGTTTTTGTAGAACTGATAACGCTATTCATAATAGATTTTGTTTGTTGAGGTGTGATGGTTTCCATATTTTGCATCACATTTTGCATTTTACCTAACAAAGATTGAATTTCAGTATAACTATCGCTAGAATCTTCTGCACCATCTTTTGGGGTTTCATCACCTCCTAATGTTGGTTCTGCAACTGGCGGTTCACTTACGGGAGCTTCACTATCAGTAGGTATTTCATTAGTTATTGGTTCTGTAACTGGTGGTTCACTTACGGGAGTTTCTTCTGGCTTAACTTCTGTATTATCTAAAGCTTCCAATTCACCAAAAAGATTATCATCATCAATTTCATTAGTTGCTGAACTAGTTAATTCATCAATAGATTCTTGATATTTAATATCTTCTTTCAAGACGTTGAACATACCGTTCAACCTTTTTAATGCACTAGAATAACTATCAAATCTACCTTCTCTAATATTATTTAAACCACCAAGATATTTATAATCACCTAACCCATAAACTTCTTTATCTTTATCGGTATATTTAATAAAATAGTGAGAGTTTTCTCTAATTATACCATAAGTTACACCATTTGGTGCTTTGGCTGAATGTGAAATAGTTCCACCCTCATTAATATTTTTTCTTAATTCGGTTAGATTAGCTAAATCTTTCCATCTTTCTAATTTTATTGAGTCTGAATAGTTTTTCAAAATATTATATGTTTAAATTTAATTTAAATAGTTTATAATGGCTACTTTATTTAGTCATTATGTTTTCTTTTATATATTTATATTGTTTTTCATTAATTACTAAAATTTTACTTTCTTTCAATCCATATTCACCTTGTAAAACTTTCTTTTTAAATTCTTGTATTTTATCAAAATAATTATTATTCCTTAATAATTTAAATATTAAATTACCTTCTGCAAATTCACTTTTTTTATCATTTAATGATTTAACTCTCATATTTTTAATTTTTGAATTGATTTTATCTAATTTACTTAAAACTTTATCATGATTCTCACCATCATAAGATTTAATAGTTTCATCAATATCATCCATTATTAATTTAGCTTTTGATTCTATTGTTTTTTCATCAATTTCAATATTATCAATTTTGGGTTTATTTATCCATTTATTTTTTACTAAACTATATTCGGCACTCCATTCTCTAGGTTGTTCAAAATCTTGAACAAAAAATTCTATGGGATGTTTATGTATAGTAATTTCATATTTATTAGCCCAATTATCTTTTTTAGAAATAAAAAAATTCTTTACAAAATCTTTATCTTTATTTATTAAAGAATAATCGGTTAATATATGTATGTCAACATCAGATTCATTAGTGTAATTATAATTTGTGTTAGAACCTGTAAAAACAATATCAATAATTTTAAATTTATCAATATCTAATGTTTTAATAAACTTCTTAGCTAAACCAAGAAGTTTCTCCCTTTCTATTTTTTTTAATTTATCACCATCAAAAAAATCTGAGTTTAATTCTTCATGTTTTTCTAATACATCTTTATTAATAGATTCATTTAATTTTGATTTTACATTAAATTCATAATAATTAAAAAGATCGTTTTCATTACCAAAATAAAGTACATTTTTTGGTTTAAAATTAACCATTTCTCTACCTTTAATTACTATACCATCATAACCCATTTTTTGTAATTCATCTTCAATAGTAGTAGATGTATTAAAATCTCTTAAATCTGGATGTTCTTTTCCTTTTTCTTTTGAAAATTTATAAACCAGTGTATTATAGAACCAAATTTCCCAATCATTTAAACCGTTAAAAATCTTTGGGTTTTTAGGTATTCCATTAACAACGAAATTAACTTTACCATATTCTTTAGCCATAGATTTATTGGATAAAAAGGCTGTATACAATCCTCTACCTAACATAGCTCCAGCATCATTTTCTTCACCAACTTCTTTCATTCCACGCAAAGTAACATTTTTGCGTTTCCAAGTTTTATAATCATTAGAATAAGTAAATTCGGTAATCATTTTATAATTTTAAATCAATATTAAAAGCTACCATATTAGCTTTGTTTTTCGGTACTGGTTCAGATGTTTTTGCTATAGCTATTAATTCACCATATTGATTATATAATCCAACCTCGGTGATATAAACAGGGTCATTTGCGGTATTATTAATTCCATTATCACCATATACTTCAACAAATGTAGGATTATTAGATGTATAGAATTCATTTGGATTAGCTATACACATAACTGATTGCACATATTCTGAATAAATTGAATTAAAAGTGGTAGATGCTAAATTTGAATTAAAATAAATTTGTGTAAAATTTGGGTCAGTATTTGTTGTAACACCAGAAGTTGCACCAGAATAATAAAAACTATCTACAATATTTCTATCTGTAAAAACGGCAAAACCTTTATCTAAATATAATATACCTATCGGCTTGTCAATTAATAAACCAGTTGTAGAATCACTGAATTTAGCTGGTTGTTTTCCAGTTGTACTTCCTAAATTAGGGATAAATTTATTTGTTTGAGTCCATCTAGACCAACTACCTTCTTCTATTGATATTTCTTCAATTTTAACATCAAGTTTAACTATAATACTATTAATATTCTCTACACTTTTTGAATTTAATGTTAATGTAGATGCGCTATTAATAGTATCATAATCAACACTTCTTATAGCTCTATTATTAGTATCTAATGAAGAATTTCCATTTATTAATGGATAAACAGTATCAGAACCTATAGTTAAAATTAATGAATTATTTTTTATAGATATATTTTGATAAGTACCATCATATAATAAAATATTAGATAACGAAATTTTATATTTTTTACCCACTTCAAAATTATGTGAAATGTTTAAAGTATTAGTATAATATTTAACTCTATTAACTATCGTAGAAGACGTAGTTAATGTATAACTACTATTTGAAAGAATATTATAATTATATCCTACTTTAGGTTTAGCTATTGAATCTGAAAATATATATGCTATATTTGAGTTATTTGAATTAGAAACACTTGGAGTTATACCAAAATAACCAGAATTTGAATTCCCATCACTATATTGAGAATCCATAACTTTATTATTAAAATCTGATTCATTTTTCAGAAAATAAGTTGCGTAACAATCTATAGTATCAACTACTGAATTTACTATTTGAGGAATTTTAATGTAAAAAGTTTTACCATCAATTAATTCTCCATAAGTATTTTGAGGTATTTCAGCAACTACTATTTTATCAACATTATTAAAAAAACTAAAAGCTGTATTAGTATATGCTGAGAAAAAATCATTTTTTTGAATTTGGGTAATAGGTAAATTAAATGAATTAAATAAGTTACCAAAAGGTCTAACTGTATAATCATTTAAATCACATAGAGTAAATTTAAGGTTTTCATTAGCTAATGTTTGTTCTCCAAAATTATTTATATTTTTAGAAAATTGTACACTTCCTGCATTTTCAACCAATTTTAATTGAGGCATATTAATTTATATCTTTAAAGTACGTTTATTTCTTTTATTATTGTATTAAAACTTTTAAATGCATTACCACTACCACCTTCTATGTAATATTTTTGACCAATACCATCGGCTACTGATTTAATACAACCAATAGTATCGCCAGTTAAATCTGGAACATAACCACTAACTAAAGTATTATGTTCATCACCAATTTCTATTTGTGAAATAAGATAATTACAATCACTATCTCCTACACTAAAGTACATTATTTCAGTTTGTTCCGCAGTACCAGAAATGAAATACTCCCTACCAACTTGAGTTAGATAAGCATTTAACGTTATTTTAGGTGTGGATGAAACAAATCCCATATTATTTTAAAAATAAATAGTTTTATTATCAAAAATTTTATTAATTTTGTTTAAATTAAGGTAATATGAATAAATTAATAGCAAAAGATAATAAAGGTGATATTATCAAAATTGATAATTGGTGTAGTGGTTGTTACTTGGTTGAAATAATTTCAATTCCAGATAACATTAAGTTATTATGGGTTTTTAATAATCAATTAACATCTTTACCAAAATTACCAAACAATTTAGAATATTTATCATGTGAAAGAAATAATATTAAACAACTTACAGATTTAAGGATATATAAAAACTTAACAGCCGTTGATTGTGATATATGTTGTTTTCAAGATTATATGTTGGAGATGAAAAATGTTGATTTTGAATTCTTTTGTTAAATAAAAATATTATTATGGGAAATAAATTAATAGCTAAAAATAGTGAAGGTAAGATTATTGAGTATTGTGCTATCTTTAAAGATAAGAATTACTATTGTAGTGGTAAAAATTTAACAGAAATTATTTCAATTCCAAATGATCTTGGACGTTTACATTGTAGAAATAACAAATTAACATCTTTACCAGAAGTTTTATCAAAAGATTTAGAAGTATTACGTTGTCAAAATAATAATATCAAACAACTTCCTAATTTAAAAAAATATAAAAAGTTAACATATGTATCTTGTGATATAATTTGTTTAGAAGATTACATGTTCAAAATGAAAAATGTTGATTTTGAATTCTTTTGTTAAAATCATAATGTTTTTCATGGTAACATAACTATTTAAAATCAAATAGATAATCTATAATGAGAAATAATAAACCAAAACAATTGGATGTTCGTCATTTAACAAATATTATGAGAGATTTAAAATTTAAATCCCATAGTATTGTTGAAAATTATACTTTAAATGAAGAAAATGAATTAACACCTCAAGAAATAAAACAAGAGGAAGAAAATTTTGAAAAATCAGTTCCTGATGGAATTGTAACAATAGTTAGTGCTACTAAAAATGATAAAATATTAAATTTAACTGGATACTTAAAAATAAGTGAAGATACTATAAATTTTGATTTTAAACTAGATAAAGCTAGTATAAGTAACGAAAATTTATCTTTAAATGATACAACAGTTAAAATTATAAATGATATTTATAATTATTATAAATCATGGAAAGAATCTTGGACTCAACAACTTAATATATCAGATAATCAATAATATAAACATATTTTTATGAATTCCGACCTTTATGGTAAAATAATTGGTAAAGTACCACCTCATATATTAAAACAAATGAGCGATAAACTTAAAAAATCTAATTCAGATTCTAAAGGTTATGAACAATGTACTAATATATTAACTAATCCAGAATTATCATATTCTTTGGCTAAATTAATGAAGAATTTTTTTGACCATTATAGCGCAATCAAAGATAGTCGTGATGAATATGAATTGAGAGGTGGTGATGGAATGAGAAGATGGTTAGAACAGGCTTTAAATAAAAGTAGAGGTGGAGTAAAATTAAGAAAAACAAATAGATCAACAGTTTTTAATAACCAATTTATTAAACAACATGATAAAAGTTTTGATAAACCAACTGATACTAAAAAATTAATGGAAGAAGATTTAACAAAATATAAATATACTGATGCTTCAATAGGTATTCTTTTTAATGATAAAGGGGAAATATTATTACTTAGGCGTTCAGATACAGATTCTTGGATGCCTTTAAAATATAGTTTTGTTGGAGGTAAGGTTGAAAATGGTGAAAAAATATCTGATGGGTTAGTTCGTGAAATCAAAGAAGAAACTAATTTAAACACTAATAAATTTAAATTTTGTTTTAAAAGAAAAGAAAATGATTTAACTTTAAATTTTTTTATGTGTTATTGTAATAATCCAAATGATGTTCAATTGTCAGATGAACATGATGATTACGTTTGGTGTAATATGGATTATATGGATAACTTAGAATTAGTACCTTTAGTTAAGGAAGATATTAAAAATTGTTTAGATACTATTAAAACAAATAAATCTATTTAACCATATGGAAAAAATTAAAGTCATAAAAAAGAAAGATTTATTGAAAGAGATTTTAGTAGATCCAGAAACTTTTGCCTATAATACAGGGGATCAAAGAAATACTACTAATAATAATGAAATAACAACAAATAAAACTACTGACCAACTAAGTGTTATGGTGGATGAACCAGAAAATAAATATCATCCACAAGGTTATATGGGTAATTATTTTTTTGAAGAAAATGTAAAAGAAGAAAAATTCTTTACTAAAAAAGAACTTATTGATGAGTTAATTAATGATGATAAATCTCCAGATGAAAATGTTGATTCAATAGTTGCTTTACTTAAAGATGTTGAAATTAATAAATTGGAAAATAACAAGCTTTTTAAAGTTACTAAAAAAATATTTGATAAATTCAATTTAAAATCTTTAAGTGGAGAATATAAAAATAAATTAATTGATTATCTTAAAAAAGATGATAAAATAATTTAACAATAAAAATGAAAATCTGTATTTTTCATTTTGAACATGTAATCTTCTAAACATTCAATGTCACAACATACTTGTATTAAGTTATTACTTAACTTTGGTAGTTTTTTAATTTTATTATTAAAACACCATAAAATTCTTAAACCTTTTGGTAATTTTGGTAAAGTAATTAGTTGATTATTGTGACAAGTTAAAGAAATACTGTTAATAGATATATCGATTATTTGTGTTAATTCGCAATCATTACACCAAGTACTAATTTCAACAATTTCACCTTTATTATTTTTACCTATTAATTTTCCTATCATAATAATTTACAGTATAAACATAATCAATTACAAAATTAACTTTTCTATCTTTATTTAAATTTGAAACAACTTTATAATTATCATTACTAAGTTTTAGTTGTTCTGTTTTATTTGTTAACATAATTTTAAATCTCTACTAAATAATTTTTTATCTACATCCTCTTTACTTTCTTTAAATTTAAAAACTAATATATCATCTGGCAGTGTTTCTGATAAAGAATAATCTTCAATATATTCCCAACCTAAACTAACTATACCATATACAGCATCTAATATTCTAAAATCTTCAATATCTTGAATACCTATTAATTCAATATTACTAATTAATTTATACGTTTTATCAATGTATTTATTTTCAGGTTTTTTATTGGTAACAGATTCGTATATAAATGAAGTACTTTCCCATCCTACACCTATTGCTACATCAGGTCTTTTTGAGAATAAAAATTCATATTCAAAATCTCCATTTGAATTCTCACCAATTTTGTGAATATAAATCAAATATACCTTATCGTTTGAGTTAACTTTTTCAGATTCAATTGGTTGGTCAAAACTATCTTTTAATAAAATAGTTTTTGTTTTCTTAAAATCATACATAAATTATTTAGTAATTTTAAATATCAAATAAATTGTAGTTATTACTCCAACTAATATACCAACACTAGCTGATTGAAAAACTGTTCTTTTAACTATTCGATTATGTTCTTTTTTATCTATTTTTTTTTGACTTATATTATAAATTGAATCTGCTTTGATTACTATTAAATCCATCTTAGTATTACAATCATTATTCAATAATTTTAAATCAACTATAACATCATTATTCACATTAATAACCCTTTCTTGATTATCAATTATATTTGAATCTAATTCATGTATTTTTTTTAAAGTATAAATTATTTTAGTTTGAAAATTAATTTTATCATAAATCATTTTATAACTTGTATCACTCATTAACCAACCATTATTAATTGGTTTTCCATTGTAAGTATTATAATAATACCTAATAATACTATTTGTTTGCGAGAATACGCTATTGATGGATAAGTAAAACATCAATAGCGTTAAAATATATTTTTTCATTTATAATAAATAATACAATAATTAAAAACCTACACTTTTTTTCTTTCTTTTTTTATTAAAATTAATACTATCTGGCATGTCATCAGTATTAGTCAATTCTTTTACATCTTTTAAAGCGTCTTCATACTTATTTCCATAAACTACAACTGATAACAATAAGTTCTTAATATGATCCATTGTGAAATCATTAGTATCTTTAACCCATTGTTTAATATCAATATTGAATCTTTCTACATCACCATCTTTTAATTTAGTAATAAAGAATTTCTCTCTAGTTTCTTCATTCGGTAATGTTAATTCATATCTTTTATTAAACCTACTAGGTCTATTTAATATCCTTTCTTTTAATTTTTCTGGATAATTAGTAGTTGCCAAATAAACTACATGGTCAGTTTGTTGTGAACCATCTAAAATATTTAATACAGTTGCTTCATCATCATCAATCATTGCATCAATATCTTCCATAATTACGACAATGTGTCTAGTTGGTTCAATTTTTCTTAAATAATTATGAACAAATGATGAAAAATAATAAAGTTCATTCATATCAGAAATGGTTATAACCAAACCTTTAACTTCCTCAATTAAATATTTTGAAATTAACTGAATTATTGTTGTTTTACCGCAACCAGGAGACCCGTAAAGTAATATACCTAATTTATATGTTACTTTATATTTAATATAATCATCTTTACTTTCCCAATATTTTTTAATTAAATCTAATATTTCAGTATGAATAGATTCTTCAAATTGAATAATTTCATCAGTAATAACATCTTTCGAATTTAAAAAGATATTACCCTTTTGATCTTTGTGAATGGTATAAAATGATGATGGTAATGTATCCATTATTTCACTATTTTCAATAGGTGAAAAATGATTACTTCCACTTTTTAACCATTGTGAAAACTTTTTATCTTTGTCTTTACCAACATCTTCATATTCATCTTCACTCATCATTTCAATAAGTCCACCCATTGTTCTAAATTCCATCATAATTTTTAATCTAAATCTTCAATTAATTTTCCGCTTTTAATCATTTCTAATTTTTTTACATGTAATGTATGGTTCAACATTTTAACCATTCCTTTAATCTCATCTACAAAAACAAGTTTTATTTTACTATTAAATGACATTAAAATATTAGTATCAATTAACCTATCATTAAATTCTTTTTCGAATAATTCAATATATCTTTCACATGATTCTTTCTTTTTTTTATAAAATTGATTAGAAATATTTTTCTTAGCAAACCTAAGAATTCTTTTTTTATTTTTTAAATTAGGATTTTGATTTAAAATAATTGGTAATTCTTTATCAATACTATCAATAGCAGAAAGTATTTTATCAAACGCAATAGAAGCTCTAATTAATTTTCTATTTTGGTCATTTACCATTTTTCTTTTAATATTGAAAAAATCTAAATCTGGTAATAAATTAATAGAACCAAAACTAGAACCGAAATCAAAAGCTTTTTCTATACCTTCCATATTTATCTTTTTTTTTAAAATTTACATCACAATATTACTACAAATTTAACATCTTACAAAATAAAATACGTTTTTATTTTTCTTCTTTAAGGTTATTTTTAATTCTTTTTATAATTTGATAATCAGAATCATTATGTATATCCCTCAAATGAAAATTCTCTTTTTCTGGATTTGTTTGATCTACAAATTCATTAATCCCTAAATTAAAAAGAACTTGACCAAATCTCAAATATTCAACATTTGGTCGTTCCAAAAATTCAGTTAATAAATCAATAATGATTTTGTGTTCAGGTTTCATGTTTAAATTTTTAATGGTCATCAATTTTAATTATTGGTCGTTTATCCATTATTTCTTTCAATTCATTAAATTCAAATGGTCTGTATTCACCAGTTAATCTTTTAGCTGTCATTACTCCAACATCCATTGATTTACCATATGGTTTATTTTCTAATGAGTCATGGCTGTGTCCGTGAAGCGACCAATTTCCACGATGAGACTTATTCCATATTCTTTGTGCAAAGTGACATAATGTTATGCCTTGTTCACCAATTCGAATTTCTTCCATCTTACCCATGAAAGTTCCATATTGTTTATATAAGGCAATTGTATCTTTATCATCGTGATTTCCCTTGATAAAGTATTTATCTCCATTTAATTGACTTAAATAATATTCAGTTTTATCTTTTTTGGCAAAACTAAAATCGCCTAGAAAATAAAACTTATCATGAGGTTTAACGTATTTGTTATGGGTTTGGATCAAATGAATATCATGTTCCTCTATGGTTTTAAAATCTCGCTTGTCATATTTTAATATATTAAAATGACCCATGTGTAGGTCTGATCCAAAGTAGTTTTTTATCATAATATTTTACTGTTAATATAAGTAATCAGTCGTGGCTATTTATATACAAATATAATTAAAAAAATAATATAAAAACAAAAATTATGAGAAAATTTTGGAGTTCAGAAGAAAAAGATTTATTAATCAATAAATACCCAGAAACACCAACTGAAGAATTATTGGAATTGTTTCCAAATAGAACTTGGGATTCACTTAAACTTATGGCTGAAAAATTAAAAATAAAAAGATATTATAATGCACAAAGAATATCTTCCGCTAAAATATTATTGGAAGAAACTAACGAAACTTATTATTGGTTAGGTTTTTTAATGGCTGATGGACATTTTAGCGAAAATAGATTAAGTTTACGTTTGGCAATTAAAGATATTAATCATTTAGAAAAATTTGCTAAATTTATTGGGTGTAATCTAAATACTTATAAAGAAACTGTAAGTGTTTCCTTAATGGATACAAAATATATATCTAAAATTAGAGAAAAATTCAATATAGTTAATGATAAAACATATAACCCTTGTAATATTTCAAATATAAATGATTATAATTTATTAATGAGTTTAATTATTGGTTTTATAGATGGCGATGGTTCTATCGGTTTAGTACATAAAAGAAATGACGCAGCACTTAGAGTTAAATGTCATTCAAGTTGGTTAGAAAATTTACAATTTATGGTTAACGTTATATATAGTAAATCCGATGAAATTGTAATTAATAGTAAGATAACTAAAGCTGGATATGCTCAATTTATTATATCAAATAATACTATTTTACGTTTATTAAAAGAAATCGCTATTAATTTAAATATACCTATTTTGGAAAGAAAATGGGATGTTATTGATATTAATTCTATATCTAGATATAAAAAATTGGATAAAATTAGATTAGATAATATTGAAATAATTAAATCAAATCCAAATATGAGAAATTGTGACTTTGTTAAATTGTTAGGAGTATCTAAAGGACATGTTACCAAATTAATTAAAATTTGTAGAGGTGGGTGAAATAGTAAAACCTATATTTATATATTGTAATGGAATTTTAGGTATAAATGTAATTTTGCATTCATTATTACTTTTCCACCCATCAAACCTAAAATCATTAATCAGAGCATCTCGTTTTAAATTTTCCATTTGGTTAAGAATATTGAACTCTATCTGTTTTTGTAAAATAAAAATTTCAACATATCTATCCAAATAAATTAATACGTTTATAATCCAACACATAATTGAGATTAATAAAATTAGAAATAATGTTGTCATCATATACATTACAATTATAGTTAATTTAATTCAGATTTTCTAATTTTAATCAATAAATCATTACAAAATTTTTGGTCAACAGTTTCTGGTAAAAAAGAGTTATTTTCAAAAACTTCTTTCAAATTATCGGTTTCAATTTCAGCCCATTTTACTAATTCACCTAAATCTACTTCACCATTTTTAATTTTTAACAAATATTCAATTTCTTCCTTACTTCTACGAACAATGATTTTATTTGTTTCACCAATTTCTCTAGCAGTTTTAAGTAATCTAACAATATGGCTAATATGTTTACCATCATATCCTTGACCATGTTTCTTATTGGTATTAAATCTTTCATCTGATCGATTAATTAACCATTGTTGATAATTATTATAATCTTTACAATGCATTGAAAAACCATCTTTATTGAAATATAAAATCGCTATTGGAGAATGCTTTTCATTAACATTAGATAAACAAACATCATCATTAGTTATTTCATCCCTAATAATTCCAACGAAATTTTCACTTGGTTCATAATACATTAAATACTGATCTTTAAAATGGTCAATTTTAACTAATCCACAAAATTCATGAAAATAACCTTTATCTAATAGAAAACTATTCAATGTTATTGCTTGTGTATTTTTATTTTTAGTAAGTGGATAAATATAACAGAAATCCAAAACACTTTTTCTTATTGTTTTATCTTTCTCCCAATTTACTAATTTATTCAAACCATGAGATTTTTTTAATTGTGATTTCGCATAGTTAACCATAGTGTTATAGATATTTTTAGTTACAAACATATCCTTAAATCTTTGGATATAAAACCATTCTTCACTAGTTGTCAATACACAATCTTGTGGCGAATTTAATATTTCTAACATATTTGGATTACCATTCATTAATAATTTAATGAATTTACCAACTTCATATCTTCTATAGTCCTTATTTATATCACTATGTTCTTTATATTCAAAACCCAACAGATCATCGTTATCACACATATATATTTCAGCAATATCCTTGTCAGATGTTGGCGTATTTGTACCAAACATTTGAGAACCAACAATCGTTTTGAATATTATTTTTTCCATAAATCGTTATTTAATTTATCTTTTACAAATATACTTATTTTATCAAAATTATCAATATAATCATCCCAATATTTTTTATTTAAATGAGGTTTTCCCCAATTAATATCTTCCAAACCACAATTAATACAATATTCTTTTATTTCATTTAATATTTCTATATTTTCATCGGTTTTTATTTTAACTAAAAAATAATTTAAAGTTTTAAATAATTTTACAATATCAGTTGTATCATCAATATATAATGTTCTTAATTCAACCCCAACATTAGTATCCTTTAAAAGATAATTATTTTTAGCCATTATACCACCAACACCCTTTTTAGCCCAAGTATTTGGAGTCAAATAATTAACATCATTTTTTAAACCATTAATTATTCTATTTTTATCAATAAAACAAACTTCCAAAATTAAAAGAACCCAATAAATATCTTTTTTTAATTCAAAATCACCAATATTAATATGTAATGAATGTTGACCATTTGGAATTAAATCAACCTGTTTTAATAAATTAATTATGTTAATTATCAATTGTAAATTATATACTGGATTAAACGAAAATTCCCAATACCTATCATTACCTTTAGGTATTCCGCAATCAATAGTTTTTTCTAATTTATCTAGTAAACATTTTTCATAGATATAAATAATTTTGTCAATTTCCGCTCTTTCTTCAATATTTTCATTGTAATAATTATTTTTAAAATATTGATTATACAATTCTGGAAAATAATATTTAAATTTTACTTCAATTTCAATGCCGATTGAATAAGGACAATTTATCTCTTCATCACATTTATCATAATTAACAACTTTAAATTCTTTAATTAAATTATTAATTACTTTATCACCAATAACCTCAAAACATTCCTTTAACATTAGTTTAATTTTTTTACAGTGAAACCTCCTTGAAAACATCCAACTAAAGGTATTAAATTATCTCCATTCATCGTAATATTATAAAGATCATTTTTATAATTAAAAATATTTTGATACCATGTATTTTTATATTTTTTTTCAATTTTATCAAATTCAATTAAAATATGAAAACCACCAATAGTTTCAATAATATGTAAACAATCAAAATTAATAATGTTAGATAAATCTAATTTTATAATTTCCAATAACTCTTCTTTTGTTTTATTAACTTTTCCATTTAAATCAATATCTAAATCATAAAAGAAATTTCTTGTACAAGATGTTTGTATGCAATTCAAAGCCAAAGATTGTGGATTGAAGTCTTTCTGTATATTAATAATTTTATCTGTTAATTTTTTACTTAATTCGCCAGCAGCTTTATAACAATCTCTTGGATTTGGTGAAATATATACAACTAAGTTTTCTTGTTGTATAGGAACTCCATTATTCAAATAAGAACCATAAGCACATTCCATTTGTCTAATCTTCTCAATAATTCTATCTTTTGTACAAGTAACTCTTTTTAATTGATTCTTATCGGCTTTCAAATTAGAGATTGAACCTTCAATATTATATTTCCTACGAGCTAATAATGAAACAAAATACATTTCATTTGGTAACAAATCTGGTAACCAATTAATGAAACTTTTTAAAGCTTCCTCGTCCATTATCAATTTATAATTTTCCATATCCTTATTAATTTTTACAAAAATATATTATAAAAGTAATAAAAACAACAATTCACTCTATTTATTTTTAAAACCCATATAATCAAACGTTTATGGCTAAGAAGAAAATAAAAGATGAAATCAAAGAAGTTCCCAATAAACAAATTGTGGAATCTAATGATTTTAATGTAACAAAAGAAATATTTCGTTGTTGGACTGATATTGAATATTATGCTAAAAAATATTGTAAAGTATGGGATAAAAAAAATGCAAGGCACGTTCCTTTCAAATTATTACCTACACAAAGAAAGGTAATTGAAGGTTTTGAAAACCATAGAAAAAATCTAGTATTAAAATATAGACAAGGTGGTATAAGCACAATTACGCAGTTATTCTTATCACATCTTATTTTATCATCAAGTGATAAAAAAATAGCAATAGTAGCTCATCAAAAATCATTGGCTATAAATTTTTTGAAGGAGACTACTGATTTTATTAGTAATTTACCTGAATGGTTACAAATAAAACCAACAAAAAAAGACACTAATGATTATAAAATTTATTTTAATAATATACAAATAAGAGCATTCTCTGCTGATGCTAATGCTATTAGAGGGTTTTCACCAGATATTTTAGTAATTGATGAAGCAGCTTATCTTGAAAATGCAAGCGAGTTTTGGACATCGGCTGTTGGTTCTTTGAGTGCTGGTGGTGAAATTATATTGATTAGTACACCTGCTGGTTTAGATTCATTGTATTGGGCTACATATGATTCTGCTATTAAGGGTGAAAATGACTTTAATGTAGTAGAAATCAAATGGTGGGAAGATTCTAGATTCAATAGTGATTTAAGATTTAAAAGAGGTAAGGATGGTGAAGATGTAATAGATGATGTTTGGTTAGATGAATTAGATAAGAATGGTGATAAAGTACTTAATTTTGAAAAATGTATTGAACTAACCAGACTTGGTTATGAACCTACAAGTAAGTGGTATGAAGCTATATGTGCATCTTATAATGGAGACCCTAAACGTATTGCATCTGAATTAAATAACAAATTTTTAGGTTCTGCTGGAAACTGGTTAGCAGAAGAATATATTGTTGCTCAAGAAACTAAATACGTAATTCCTCCAATTAGATATGAAAATCATGATAATGGTTTTTGGATTTGGGTTGATCCAGACCCAAATAAAACATATGTTTTAGGTGTTGACGTTTCAGATGGTAATACAGGGGATTATAGTTCAATAGAAATTTTTGATGCTGAAACATTTGAACAAGTTGCTGAGTATCAAGGTAAAATATCTCAGGAAGATTTAGGTGATTTAGTTTTTAAATACGGTTCTAGGTATAATAATGGCTTTGTAGTAATGGATGTTACTGGTGGTAGAGGATCGGTATCAATATTAATATTGATGGAACGTGGTTATAAGAATATATATTATACTGATAATAAAAACAAATCAATAAAAGATAAATTAAGTAGTTTTGTTGATGAAAACGATAAAGGAACGCCTGGTTATGTGATAGGTTCAGCCCCTCAAAGACGTGTAATACTAACAGAAATGGAAAGTTTATTACGTAATGAAGTTGTTAAAGTAAAATCTAGTCGTTTAATAAATGAAATTAAAACTTTTGTATGGAATGAAGCTAAACAAAGGTTTGACCATATGCGTTCAACACATGACGATTTATTATTTGGTTATGTAATCGGCATATCTGGATTAAATAAATCCAATGGAAATGACTCTGAAAAAATGTTGGCAATAGCATCTAATTGGACAGTTGGAGTTAATACAGTATATGAAAGAAGTGGTAATGACGTTAATGGTGATAAAAATAAAGAAAAAAATAACCTAAATACTTGGATGTCTACTGATTTTAATGTTAGTAATAATAATACTTATAAATCAATGTTTTTGGGTAATAATAATTATGATAATATGGTGAAAAAATACCAATATTATTTTCTTAAAGGAATGAAATAATTATTTTAACAAATAATATCGTTCAAAAACAATGTTTAATTTATAATTAAAATTCCAGAATAATTCCAACCAACCATTAAACACATTTCAGTGGAAAATGTTGTAATTTCTCCTTTTGGTGATTTTAATGTAAATGAATATTTTACTAGATGTCCATCATTTTTATGGTAACCATCAGTAATATAATTAATCTGATAATTTATCAATTCTTTAAAATGTTTACCAATAATTTCATTTGTTAAAATTAAAAATTTTTCTGATTCAATATTATTAATAATAATAGAGATTAACAAATTAACATCTTCACTTGATAAATTACCAATTTCACGTTTAGGTTTTTTATATCTCTTTTTTGGTATAATTATATGTGGCGTAAAAAAATTATTTTCTTCATTTTCGCCTAATATATAATTTTTTTTATTACAATTTTTTACAGATTTTTTAATATCTTTTTCAATTACTGTAATAGGTCGTTCAAAATCATCCCATAAATCTGTAGTATCTTTGAAAGTATTTTCTTCACTCCATATTAAATTAATAAGTCTCATATTAGTAACATGTATAATGAGATATTCTTTACCATTTCTTTTAAGTTTATAATAATTCATGGTATCGCCCATAAATGATTTTTTAAAACCTATAGATTCTAAATCAAATTGTTCTTTCATGTTTTTAGCAAATAAAAGTAAAATTAGTATTTTCCATTTCCAACATATAATTTTCAAAACAACATATATCACACCAAACTATTACTAATTTTTTTAATTCTCTTAAATCTGGAAGTTTTTTAATTTTATTATGTTCACAACTTAATTCTTGTAAATTTTGTGGTAAAATATTGTTTAATGATGTTAATTTATTATTTTCACAATATAATAAAACAACATCATTTGGAATTGAAATAATTTCAATTAAATCATAATTATCGCACCAAAGCCCATCTCTAAATTCAAAAAACTCACCTTTACTATTTTTTGCTACTTTTTTATTTTACTATTCTATTTAATAATAAATTAACTAATTGAGTAAGAAACTTACCATATCATTTCCAACAAAAGAATCTCCTGATGGTTTTTATTTTAATACTGAATCGGTTACATCTAAAGCCATATCTAGTAATTTATTATTGTTATTAACAACTCAAAGAGGTGAAAGATGGTTTTATCCAGAATATGGTACTGATTTAAGAAAGTACTTATTTGAACAAAATGATAATATCACCGAAGATGGAATTAGAAACGAAATTGAAAGCAGCGTTTCAAGATTTATACCAAAATTAACCATAGATAACATTAATGTTGAGAATGATAGTTATAATTCAATATTATTAGATATTTTTTTCACTTACAAAGATAGTTATTTTAGCGAAAGTTCAATGTTATCTATAAGATTTAAACAATAAATTAACAAAATAATTCAAATGTAACATTTTTCATTTCTAACATATAATCTTCTAAACAACATATATCACAAATAACTTTTTCTAAAAAACGACATTCTCTTAAATCTGGAAGTTGTTTAATGTTATTATTTTCACAATATAATCGTAATAAACTTTGTGGTAAAATACTCAATGATATTAATTGATTATTAGAACAATCTAAAACAATAATATTATTTGGAATTGATATGATTTCTTTTAAATTTAGATTATTATAATAATAAACATAACTAGACGCTTCAAATTCAACAATCTCACCTTTACTATTTCTTACTATTGATTTATCACCTTCCATATTTTCTTTAACAAAATAATTGAAATTCAGTATCTTTCATTTCCAACATATAAGGTTCAAAACAACATATGTCGTACCAGACTATACGTAATTTTTTTAATTCTCTCAAATTTGGAAGTTGCTTAATGTTATTATTATAACAAGATAAAAATTCTAAAGTGTTAGGTAGAACTTTTGGTAAATATGTTAATTTATTATTTTCTAACCATAATGATTGTAAATCATTTGGAATTGAAATAATCTCAATTAAATCTTTATTATCGCACCATATACTATCACATTTAAAAACCTCACCTTTACTATTTCTAGCAATTATTTTATCTTCTTCCATAAATTTAAAAATATAATCGTAAAGATATAAAATATTAAATTAAGAAACCAATATGTTCAGATAAATCTTTTAAAGGTTCAAAATCTCTATGTTGCATTTGATTATGGAAACACATACAAACAAAACCTATTAATTTTTTATTGTTATTTTCCACTTTATGAATCATTACCGATTCTACACCATAAAATCTAAAATTACTTATAAAATCTTCACCAGAATTATGAGTATCTAATTGAAAAGTATTGGATTCTGTTAATTTAAAAATAAAATTTGGAGCTATTGAAATTAAAACTGATTGGAATTCATTTTTAAGTGGTACTATACCATCTTTATTGAATTCATGTGTTAGTGACATTTTTAATATTGAATTATTATTTAGATATATTTCACCATTATGAAATTGAAAAAATAAACATCTATCGGATTTATACATAGTTTGGTATTCAGCCAATTTCTGAGAGATTTTTAAATCCATACTATTCAGATCTTTTATTGTATGTTTTTTATTTTTTTTGTTTATATGGAGTTTTAATTTTTCATAAACCTGCGCCCCAATAGCTATCATGATAAAAACACCTTCTACAATTTCGGTCAAATTAATTTCAGTACTCAAGATTCTTAATAATTATATAATATTCATTAAATAGCCTAAACCTGCACTATTTACACAAAAGTTACATAAACATTATGAAAATATTAAAAGAAGGAGAAGAGGGTTTTGGTGGATTAATAGAGTACGATTCTGGATATATACCTCAAGAATTAAATAAAAGTATGTTAAAAGAATCTACTAACCAACTTCAAATTGATGGCGATTCAATATTTATAAAATGTATTTTACAAAAAGCTGATGCACTTAATAGAAATGGTAGAGTTTATCCAAGAGCTATATTAGAAAGAGAGATTAATAAATATATGGCATTAGTAAAAGCCAATTCAGCAATAAGTGAAATTGACCATCCTGATACTTTGAATATTTCTTTATCAAACATTCCTCATAGAGTAGTTGATATGTGGTGGGAAGGTGATACAGTTTATGGTAAGTTAGAAATATTTTTAACAAGAGGTTATGTGGATATGGGTATTTGTTCAGCTCCAGGCGATAAAATTGCTGAATTACTCAGACGTGGTGTTAAGATAGGTATTTCTTCTAGAGGTTTAGGTAGTGTAAAAATGGTAAGAGGCAAAAATATGGTTCAAGATGATTTTGAATTAGTTTGTTTTGATTTAGTAGCTTCTCCTTCAACCCCTAATGCATATCTTTTTCAAGAATCAATGTATGTTAAAGAATCTGTTGAAATTAAAGGTGAAAAAACCACTAAAAACAACAAATTAAAAGAAAAATTAAACAATTTCTTAACAAATTAATTAAAAATCAATTATTAATATAATTAAACACTATTTAAAAATAAAAATACATAATAATGAGTACTATCAGACAATCTATATTGGATTTTAAACAAACCGAAAAGGAAGCTATCAAATTAGCTGAACAACAACTCATAAAAGAAGGTAAAAACAAACTTGATGAAATGGTTTCTAAACTTATGGAAGATTTAAATTCTGACGAAGAAAATGAAACATCTGATGATACTGATAATAAAGAAGTTGTAACACCAGAAGTTAATGATGATACTAGAAATATAGGTGGCGAATTTAGTAACTTCTTAGACAAAGAATTAGGAACTGAAAAACCTATTGATATTGAAATTAGTATTGATACCAATCCAGAAAAAGAAGAAACACCAATTTCACCAATAATTAAAACTGATTCACCTATTGAACCTATTGCTACAGAACCACAAACTACAGATGTAAGTGGTGATGAAGATATTGAGAAAGTAATGGAAATGTTTAATGAATTAATGGAAGATGATGAATTAGTTGTCATCAAAGACAAAGAAAATGCAGAAGAAACTAGTGGTTTGGACGATATAATGAAAGAAACTCAAATAATAGAACCAACAGATACTATTTATAACGAAAACGAACCTGAAATGGAAATTAAAAATCAAGAAATTGAAAAAGATTTAGATGACGCTAAGAAATTAAGTGAAATTGACATCAAAGATCAACCAGAATCTGAAACTGAATTAAATGAAGAAGACATCATGAAAATGATGGAAAGTTTTACCGAAGAAGAAATGGCTGAAATTACTAAAGAAGCTTTGGAAGAACTTTGGAGTCCTAATTCTGATACTGTAGAAACTGATTATGATGGTCTTGATAAATCTGCAAGTGGTGAAGGATTACCTATAGAAGAAGATATTAATCTTATTGGTTTACCAGAAGATATTAAAAATGTAGTAAAAACCATGCAAAACATGGGAATTGATGAAGAGTCAATCAATAAAGTAATTGAAAAGTATAGAGAAGTTCCAGTTGAACAAGCTGTTGAAGAAGGTATGTCGGGTAGTATTTCACATGGTAATGCTAGACATGCTGGTGATTCTCAAACTTCTTATACTAAAATAGAAAATAGTAGATTGAACGAAGGTCAATTAAAAACATTATCAGAAGGATTCGATAAAGTATCAAAGATAGCTAAAAAACTTGAAGATGATAACAAAGAACTTAAATCTAAACTAGGTACTCTTAATGAGAGCAAATTAAAGCTTGAAGAGACCGTTTCTAAATATGAGAGTGAAATACTTAAATATAAGGAAAAATTCTATGAGGTCGTATTGGAAGCGACTAAAGCTAGTTCTGTAAATAAATTGTTGTTGGAAAACTCTACAACTGCTAATGAAAAGAAAAGGATCGTTGAAACTTTCCAAAACTTGAAAACTAGAGCAGAAGTTAATAGTGCATTCAATCAATTAAATGAGAACTTCAAAGCAGATGGTAGTAGTATGCTTAACGAATCTAGAACACTAGAGGAAATTGGGAATAAAACTACTAAAGTATTCACTACTGGTTCTGCTAAAATTGTCGAATCAACGATTAGGCAATTAGAAAATCCCGACCTAGCCAAAATGATGAAACACATCAATTATGGCAAAAAAAACAATTAATATAAAATGTCAGCAACTTCAATTTTAAGTTCAGGAGTATTGGGAAACATTTATGACCGCCAACTTGCAGAACAAAAGCAATTGGTAATGTCTAAATGGGATAATACTGGTCTCTTGGAAGGTCTTTCAGGCGCAATGAAAGAAAACATCGCCTTGCTTTTTGAAAATCAAGCAAAACACATGATTAGTGAATCAACTACATCAGCTTCATCTGGTAGTTTCGAAACAGTAGCATTTCCAGTAATTCGTAGAGTATTCTCTAAATTACTTGCTAATGACATCGTTTCTATCCAAGCATTGAATTTGCCAGTTGGTCGTATTTACTTCATTGACCCTAAAATCTCTGTCAGAAAATCTGATGGTAGTCATTATTCAATGGATGGTCTTTATTCTAACGCTGCTAATTTAGCTAGTTCTGCTAAAACACAATTCAGTACAACTTCACTTTATGATTCTTACTACCCAACTGAAACAGATTCAGAATCAGGTTTGTTTGATCGTACTAAAGGTAAAGCTACTGTTGTTGTAACTCCAGTTACAGTTTCTACTACTTGGGTAAATGGTACAACTCCTAAATTAATTGCAACTATTGGTGGTTTCTCAACTACTAGTCGTGGTAAATTGATCGGTCCATCAGGTATTCCTGCTGATACAGAAGAATTCTTAGCTTCTCTTAAAATCACTGCAAATACAGTTTTTGCTAATGCAACTGCTTCATGGGATTACATACCTAAAGGTGCGCCAATCTCATATAGAATGTTGGCTCAAAAATATGCTACAGCTATCGTAAACTCTACTGGTAACGTAGGTATTGAAATTGATTTGAGTGCTTCTGATGCAATTGGTTCATTTGGAACTGGTGCTGCTTATTCTTCATTGACTGCAAGTTCGGCTGTTACGTTCTCTGCTGTTTACACTACATACTCTAACTTGGAAGAAGATTCTGAAATCGCTGAGGTTTCATTTGATTTCTCTTATGTTACAGTTGATGTACCTGGTGCGAGAATGTTACGTGCAACATTTACTCCACAAATCCAACAAGATATTTCTGCATTCCACTCTATTGATGTAGAAGCTGAGTTAACTGCTTTGCTTTCTGAAACTGTAGCAATGGAAATTGATAGAGAGATTTTGAAAGATATTCGTCATGGTGCTGCATGGTTGGCTAAATGGGATTATAGAGGTTATGAAAAACGTATTAATGCTGGTGGTATCGCTCTTACTCGTAAGGACTATAACCAAGAGTTGTTAACTATCGTTAATCAAATTTCAGCTAGAATTCAACAAACTACTCTTCGTGGTGGTGCTAACTGGATCGTAGTTTCTCCTTCAATTGGTGCAGTACTTAATGATTTGGAATATTTCCACGTTACTAACGCTGATCCAGAAGAAACTAAATATTCTTTAGGTATCGAGAAAATTGGTTCATTACAAAACCGTTATACAGTTTATGTTGACACTTATGCTCCAAATAACACAATGTTAATAGGACACAAAGGAGATACGATATTCCATACCGGTTATGTGTATTGTCCGTACGTTCCTTTGATGTTCTTCCCTAAAATGGCTAACCCAGGTGACTTCAAAACCATCCTTGGTGTAATGACTAGATATGCAACCAAAATGATTAATAATCGTTTCTATGGTAAAATTGAGGTAATTGGTCTTCCAACTATCGGTACAATTGCAGAGTTCTTGTAAGATAATAACCCTAAGTGGTTATTTTTAAAAACAAAAAAGGCTGGTATAAATTATACCAGCCTTTTCTTTTAAGTAAAAAGATAAGATTTTACAGTAATTTTAATATAAAGTCTCCTTTTTGTGGAGTTATACCATTACACCTATTAAAAATTGTTTTATAGCAAATTCCTAATTTTTGAGATGCTTGTGACATTGATAAATAACTTTCAATTAATTCATTAGTTTCTTTATCATATTTACCAACTCCTATTTTCTGAGTATTACAATCAATTATTTTGTCTTTTTGTTTTGATTTAGTTTCTTTTATTTTATTAATTGTTTCAATATCTCTAGGTTTACCATACCAATAACCATTTTCTCCGCTACTAATATCTGACAAATATTGTTTTTGTTCTTCTGTTTTTGGTCTACCCCATTTTTTTGCTTCCTCAGAACCTTTTAATGGAATTCTTTTACTAACCCATTCTGCACTTTGTTTTCTACCTTTATGTGCGTTAGATAGTTCCTGTTTTGTTTCATCTGATAACAATTTATTATTACCACCACTTTCTATATTATATCCAAATTCAGGATTAGTTGCGTTATAAAATTCAATCCAATGAATCTCTCTTTCATTTAAATTATGTAAATCTTCACAATCTTCAATAATTTCAATTTTAAATGATTCTTGACCATATTTAATATATGAATTATTTAAATGTGTATTATGTATTTTACCTGCAACATAACGTTTAATTCTTTCTTTAAACATTTGTGTAGTTTGTCCTATATAAACTTTATTATTTATAACATTAGTTATTTTATATATTATAAATCTTCTATTTGAAATTAAATTTAAAAATTCATCCTTAGTTGGATATGGTTTTACCATGTATTGAACTTCTTTTTGTAAATTCTTTTTCTCTTTACCTAAAAAAGTAATATATCTTTTCTTTCTTAAATCATGAATGAATTCAGCATTTGGATGAAGTTTTAATATTTCTTCCTTTTTAATTGTTCCATATTTTTTTCTTATAGATCTAGTACCATACTTTTTACCATCAATAACTATACTTAATCTACTTTTAGTATTTGTATTCATACCATCTAAATACAACCAATTCATTGATTGATAAATAATACCAACTTCCATAGCTTTTGGATCTACAGTAGCTGTTATTGCTCTATAATCACTATTTTCTTCAACCCATTTATTAGTTCTTGTAATAAAATAAGATGCAGTATTCATTGGAGTCCACCATAAACAAACTCCACGACTTAAAAGTAATAATTTATCTTTAAATGTATATTTATCCCACACACCAGTATTTAAAGAATACTCATTACTGTATATTACCACACCACCTAAATATTCTTTCTCATTAATTTTAAAATATATACCAAAATAGTACTTATTATAAGCTGGCATTGTTTTTAAATATTCATATTCTAATATTATTTTTTTAGCAATATCTCCACTTATTCTTCTTATTGAAGTTTTATTTAAATCAACATCAGTTTCGTAATTAAAATCTAATTTTTCTTTTTCTTCTAATTTTTTTGCTTCTCTTATTTTATACTGATGTGATTGTTTATTATTTTCCATGTTTTTATTGTTTTAAAATTCATACTAACAAATATAATATTTATTTTTCTATTTACAACTATATAATAGAAAAAAATATGAATTTAGGATTAATCAGAGAACATATTAGCAAATCACTGTTAAATAATGATAATAATAAAGTAAAATCATTTTTGAATGAAATTAAAAATGATAAATATGTTTTGGAAGAGATGTATGTATATGGTTTAATTGAGTCATTAACTCCTAACCAAAATATAAATTTTATGATTAAGGAGTGTATTGATGCTTTAAATACTTATGATGGTAGAAAAAATAAAATTAAAAAATTATTTAAAAATTTTCATAACCCTAATTATGTAATATCTGAATCTAATGGTAGATTATATGATGCTATAAGTACATTAATTGATAATAAATATACCAAACAATCAAGTAAAAAAGTGTTGGAAAGTTATGGTAAGATTACTGAACACATTAATTTAGTTAATTCTATTAAATCTGAATCTATTGTTGAGTCTTGTGATATTGATTATAAAAAATTATTTAAATTCATAAATAAAAATATAAACGAATCTTGTGGTAAACTTGATGAAAAACAATTAAATATCATACAAGTTATTATGAAAGGTGATATTAATGAAAAATTATCTTTGTTTGAAGAAATGAAAACAAAAAGTTTAGACATGTTAGAAAGTTTAACAGAAGATGATATGGATTTAGATATTAAGGAACAAAGCATTTCAAAAATTAAAGAAATGGAAAGCGTTGTTGATAAACTGGATGAAAATATATTACTATTAGTTGATTTATTAGATTAATAGTAATAATTTTAACAAAATAAATTAAAATTAACATCTTTCATTTCCAACATGTAATCTTCAAAACAACACATATCACAACCAACATCCATTAATTTATAATTTTTTAAATCTGGAAGTTGTTTAATTTTATTATGATAACAAGTTAATACCTTTAAATCATTTGGTAAAACTTCTGGTAAAGATGTTAATTTATTATTATAACAAAATAAATATCTTATTGTATCTGGAATTGAAATAATTTCTGTTAAATTCATAGAACAAATATCAACCACATTAAGATAATGAGTGGTAAAAATATCACCTTTAGTATTTTTATATTTAAAAAGATTATTTTCCATAGTTAAATAAATCCTTTACTGACATTTGTGTAGTTTTACCTAAATATTTACTCATATCTTCACCACCAATAATTATTGGTTCTGTAAAATTTTGTTCCACTATATTTAATGAAGGTGCATTATCATCAATGTTATTATTAATTGTTATTAACTCTTCTTGATTATATGGTTGTTCACTAATTATAACTTCATTAGGTACATTATTTAGTTGTTGTTTAATTATAGGGATAGTAGGTGCAACTATATTGTGATGACTAGGAATAAATTTACCATATCCTTTTTTTAGTTTTTCAATTTCAAGTTCTTTTTCTTCTTCAATTTTTCTAATTTTTTCAGATAATTTTCTTTGTTTTTCTTCTAAAACAAAATTGAATTTAATAATGTCTTTTTTAATAAAATTAACCAAATCATCAACTAACAATTCATCATTAATTATACTGAAAGCTAATTCACTATATTGGTCGTTTTCATCCTTACATTCAAATTTATAATTATTTAATAAATTTGGCAATTCCCAATTTATTGGAATAATCATTGTAATTATTGGTTTAAAACTATTATTTCTATCTGGTTCTATAGATATTAGAAATGGAGACAATTCATCCAATAAATTTTGTATAATAGGTTTCTTCATATTCAATAAAATACGTTTATTTTTTTTAACAAAAGAATTCAAATTTGATGTTTTCCATTTCTAACATATAAGGTTCAAAACATTGTATATCACAACAAACCCAATTTAATCTTTGTAATTTTGTTAAATTAGGAAGTTTTTCAATTTTATTATTTTTACAATATAAACATTCTAAAGTTTGT
>JACCDG010613423.1_pt1 | contig 71491 bp, 55 predicted proteins | sample 7442471 | NCBI WGS metagenome assembly JACCDG01 (sample SAMN15323444, study PRJNA562643) | freshwater metagenome | isolation source: river surface water | place: USA:Blue River Watershed | collected 2017-08-17 | reverse complement strand
GGGCAAAGTAATGGATGATATTAGGGGAGAAAAAGGAGAAAATGAAAAAGAAGAAATAAAAAAAGAAGAGGTAAAAGAAAAAGAAGTAAAAGAAGTAAAAGAAGAAAGAGAAGAAAAAGAAAAAATAATAGATAATTTTCCTTGCACTATTTGTCAAGAGAAAATGTTCTGCATTGCAATACCATGCATCTATTTGCCTTAAATGTTATGGAAACACGGCAGTTACATGTGGAATTTGCGGATGTATTCCCGATCGCCGAAAATGCAGACTAGTTACTATGTATTAACGATAATTTGTTTGCAAATCATATATTTTTTATCTTTATCTCATATCTATAATCGCTTCCGAATAATGGCTTAGATACCTTAAAATACCTTATATCTTTAAGAGCATCAATTACCCAATAATACATAAATTTTTGATATAACAAATCTCCCATATCAACTTTATTTCGTAAAAATGATCCCATTTTGAGAAATTTTCCTTCGTACATAATTCTACCATTCTCTCTATTAAACGAAACGAACAAGTGATATTCGAAATTTTGTTCGCCGTTGTAATGAGCATCAATTTCAGTTAGAATGAATAGTTTAAATAAATTGAACTTTTTTGTTTTGTATCTGGAATTCCTCTCAATAGATTTCTCTATTTTGTGATTGATACAAGATACAAGTTCGTTTTGTCCTTTGTGATTGGAGTCCGCCATGTTCTACTGGATTGATAATGATGTGTTTGCATATTCAATTATTTTCACTGCGCATCTTCGATGCTTCGTTTAGGCTCCGTCGCGGTCTACCTGCGGTAGACGCGCTTACTCGCCCCATACTGACTCGCGTAATATTCAATTAAACACACGGGCCGATACCCTTAAACAAACTTAAATGATCATTTTAGCTTGATTTACGATATCTGCCCTTATTTTTAGTTGTATATTAGCCGCTGTATAGCACAGTCATTTTACTCGCCACGTTCGTGAACGAAAAAAAATATGGACTTCTTCCTAATCAGATTCAGAATCAGATTCTTCATCTGAATCATATTCTTCGTCTGAATTAAAATCCGGAAAATATCCTTCCTCATTTTCATTCAAATACAACAACAATGCTCCGCGAGAGTTCTTTGTAAATAAATTGAAATTCTTGGATGATTGTTCACATTTTTGATCCAATGGAATCGTATGAAAATATGTCTTGGCAAATCCTTCTGCCTTTGTCACATCAGTGACGGAAACAAACCCATCATTGATGAAGATAATAGATTTGATTAAAGTCCACAATTCTCCAGTTTTCACAGGAATGTAAATTGCGCTACTTTTCGGAACTGCGGTCATGTTTGTTTTTCCGATGATAATAATCTTTTCGGATTCAGACTCATATGCAACACTAGAACCCCTTCCAGTAAATCTCTTCAGGGTTGCCTCAACATGTGCTATGAGAAGCCCATCAATTATCTCATAATATACAGAAATCTTGTCTTTGTTGACATACGAATCATCTTGGCTGTTTTTGCCGAATGTTACCTCAAATGATTCAACTTTCATGTTGTTGCTCTATAGCTTGCTGATGAACTGGTTTAGGGAAGAAGAATTCAATTATTTTCGTTTCGGTGTGGCCCTAGGGCCACACCTTCACTGGCTGCGGCGCGGGTGTCTTCGACACCCGCTAGCCTCGCCGATATAACAACAATAGCGAGCAACGCGAGCGCCATGTGCGAGGAGTGATTAAACGTTGACAAAATGCTCGCGTTGCTCGCTATTGTTGTTATAGCGGCGAGGCTAGCGGCGGTTCATTCGTTGCTAAGCAACGGGGAACCCCGCGTTGCAGCCATTTTGGGCACATAGTGCCCAAAATATTGAATCTTGCGATTGTAGTATTGTTCTGCATTATGGAGTCCTCCAAATACAACAGCGTGATGAAGACATTCATTTACAGCATTAAGGGATACATCGAAATTAAGAAATCTGAATTCGTTGAAAGCTTGATGAAATACATAGATGACAAATTTAATGGAAATCCTGATTTCTTCGTGCATATTGGCGTCGGATATGGGTTGAATTTTATGGGCGAACTTGCGTATGAAATCAACTGGTTACCTGGAGCAAAAATGACACCCAAATTGATGACGAAAACACTTTTCAAGACGAGCGATCTTGGATGCAAGAATATTATTATGAGCTGGGTGAACGGAGCAATCGAAAAACATCCCATGTTTGTAGTTACGGAAACTGATCGCAAAGAAGAATGTAAGATTGACCGTCTTTACCAACATATTATCACTGTTCATGTCAATGAAGAATACTTCTGGAATATTGTCAGTGAAGTCGAAAAGGAGCACGCTGCGATTGACAATCAGCAAGAGTAAACAAGTTGCGGCGCGGGGTTCCCCTATAACGTGATATTTTTTGTTAGCGAACAAGAAAAAATACGCAAATCTAGTGGCGTTGCCATTTGCGAAGCATATTTTTTTAAATGCATATATATACTATTCTTTGACTGGAATAATTAATGGCTAATATTTCATTCACATTAGAAGGCGATATTAACGCCGGAAGGGGTGCCCTGGGTTATACTCAAATAGCATCCCTTACAATTCCCAATACTGTATTGTGGACTACATTTCCGAATAAACCGTTCAGATACTACTTGAACCCATCTGGAGCGAACAATAATGTAGTATTGCCGGCAGTTAGTACTAATAATTCTTTGATTAATACCGCTAAACCTGGTCATTCTATAATAATCTATAATACATCCACAACTGATTCTCTTAACATTCTGAACAGCTCTCTTGTGCTCGTGGCAACAATCGTTCAAAGTTCAGTTTATACATTCACCGCATCAACGGCGCCGGGTACTTGGTTCGCGACAAATATAACTGGCGGTGGTGCTGCAAGCATACCCCTTACTACTAAAGGAGACCTATTAACAAGAGATTCTACGTCAATTGTGCGCTTACCAGTTGGCGCAAATGGAACATTTTTAGCGGCGGACTCAGCAACAACAACTGGATTAGATTGGAAAGTTCCTCCAGGGGGTGGAAGCGGACGTATTGCATATCCACTTATGACAATGGAATACGCTGCCGTTGACACTGATTATATTCCCATCGCATACTTTCCATGGAAGAATTCTACTTACTCTGGGTACACCAACGGAACAATTACATATTATGCAGAAATCTCAACACGGCTTCTCAGCGTAATATTGAGAGATGAAACTAATAATGTCACACTAGGCGGGGATATTAATGCGGCCGCTAGTGGAGTTAGATCTTTCTCTGTGGTGAATCCGGCATCTGATGCCAAAGTTTCATTGCAAATAAAAAAGGATATATTCGGCGGAGTTAATCCAGTGATATTTGGAGCTGTCTTAGAATATGATTCTTGAATTCGGCTTTGCCGAATTCAGGGCTGCGGTGCGGTCTACCTACGGTAGACACGCATCCTCGCCCGGTATGATGGTCTTGTTTGCGAACTCTTAAGCAAAATTAGTATTGGCCAAGGTGACTGGTTTTGTTATCTGTCGAGTAAGGTTCTTAATTACCGAAGGTAATTGGGCTGCGTCGCAAGTGTCAAAGACACTTGCTCGACTCGCCCGGTATGCTAGTTTTGTCTGCAGGACTGAATACAAAACTAGCGTGGAAAAAGTCTGCATTCAGCACTCAGGTTTTGTTAGCCGTCGAGTAAGGCTTGTACCGAAGGTACGGGCCGACGGAGACGATTAACGAGCGTTAGCGAAGTTAATTATTTGGAATTATAATTTTTGCTTGCTATTTATATATTCTTTGAGACTCAAATACTCATAGTAATTTGTTGAATCAATAAAACATGTCTTTAGTAGTCCCCAATCTTAATATTAACGGCTACGTAGGTGGTAATCAAACCGGCACTGTCGGTGATTATAATTTCCATCAACCAGTTATCGCCGCATCATTCCCCAATGCAAACTGGACTGGAACAGCCACGGCTGCTCTTGCCTCGGGCGTTCTTACAATTAGCAACTTGACTGCCGGTACTACATTCGGCCAATTAGACGGATATGGCAGTTTAGCTCTCAATAATCGTATATTGCTAAAGGATATGGCTACAGTCCTAAGCGGCACTGGTAAAACATCCGTCGCAAATGGCATTTGGGTAATTACTGGAGGTACAACAACAAGTATTGTTGCTAGTCGCGCTGAGGATGCTAATGCCGGTGCTATTGGCTCTATTGTTGTATGGATTCAAAACGGTGCTGCACAAGCCACTACAAGTTATGTTTGCAATTTACCTGCTGCTGTAATTGCCACCGATCCAATTACATTTGCCCAATATGATGTTGTCGGCACACTCCAACCAGGCCGCGGTGGTACTGGTGTTACGTCCTTTGGTGGCACTAATACAGTTCTATACACTACCGCCGCAAATACTCTAGCCTCAATTACAACTGCGAATAACAGCGTTCTGGTAACTTCAGCAGGCGGTGTTCCTTCAATGAGCACCACACTCCCAACTGCTGTTCAAAATAATATAGATCATAATGCTCTCCTCAATCTTGCCGGAGCCAATGATGCCCATACGCAATATGCGAGGTTAATTGGCCGTACTGGTGGCCAAATATTAGTTGGCGGCACTGGAAACGGTGATAATTTAACATTTACATCAACCAGCGGCACTGCAGGCGCTGTTCAAGTAACTGATTTCTTCCGCAGCGATAATTTAGATACATACACACTCTCAGCGGCTCTTACTATTGGTGGCACCAGAGCAGGTTCTGTTTCCCTCGCCGCTACTGGTGTTATTACCAATGTGCAAGGCGCTTTGCGAACTCAACAAGTTATTGATACGGTGTCTACAGGAACCACCGCTATGCAAATTGGCCCCGCCAGAACCACACAAGTTGAGTTGGGTGCTACGACAATACCTGCAATTTCCCGCGGACGTATGCTTATTACCAACGGCACCGGAGCTGGTACTGGTGTTGATACCGTTGCCGCTGGTATTATGAGTGTTGGTGAGCTTACTGCGACTAGCATTCAAATCGGCGCGACGGGTAAACCAACTCTTACAATGGATCAGTTGCGCGTTACAAGTGGAACTGGCACGGGTGCTGGTATTGATGCAAGAACCGCTGGAATCTTGGCGATTGGTGGCACTACGGCCACACAAGTTCAATTAGGCTCTGCTAGCGCTCTAACCACTGTTATGGGTGATCTTCTTGTAACAGGCACAACCACAACAACTCGAAGTGAAGTTGTTAATATTGCCGATAGCACACTGTTCCTAAATGATGGTTATACTACAGCTGCGGCGCAAACTGGTGGTCTTGTCGTTAATTATTTGCCTACAGCCACCAATACTACCGTCGCAGCTGGTGGGTTCACTAACGCAGCAAATTCCACCGTCGCAACCGTTGGTTCTGGAACTTTCACCGCCGGCGATCTTATTTTGATTACTGGCGCTACTGTATTGGCCAATAATGGTTTGTTCTGTGTATTATCTCACGTGACAACCACCCTCACCATTTACGGAACTGGAACACCGCCTCCGGCAGTTGTTGACTTTGTGCAAAACACGTTCACAACCAGTGCTGGTGCGGCTGGTTCAATTCGCCGAATCAACGTTAGCATTATGCGAGCGTCACTTACCGGCGATTGGCAAGTTGCCAAGGGCGCTAATTCAGGTGCTATTGTTTATAGTACTCTTGCTACTACCGTCAACAAATGGAGCTTTAATCTACAACCCAATCAAGTTATTATTAATGGTTCATCCACAGTTGCATATTTCCCCTGGGACAACACCAACACTTTCGGCAGCGGTGCATTTGGTCCAGTTGCTGTCACTGCAGGCAGCAGACTCTCTTTCTGGTTAGACGCAGCCGCATCACCTGGTGCATCCACTTACACAGTTACTCTTCGAAACGTAACAGCATCGCTCAATTTAGCAAGCATTACTACCAGCGGAGGCACTGCTGCTGGTATTTTCACCGCCGCTCTTGCAAACATCCCATCGGCAGACTCTACACTAGAATTACAAGTAAGTAGAACAGGTGCAGGCCCTCACGCAAGAATGAAGGATGCCATACTGCTCCTCTCGACGTAACCACTACGTGGTTACGTCTCAATCGCAGTATTGGCTTCGGCTAGATCATCCGGGGCAGCGCCTCGCCTTATACGAACTATTTTTTTGTTTACTCACTACGTTCGTAAACGGGCTGCGGCGCGAGTGTCTTCGACACTCGCTAGCCTCGCCTCTGTGTCCACTAATATACAATTAAAAATAGGGGCTAACACCCTTAGATTGCTTTAAATTAGCATTTTAGTTTGATTTACGATGTTTGCCCCTATTTTTAATTATATATTAGCAGACCCAGCGGCGAGTACCGACGGCAAGCAGCGAAGCGCTTGCCTAGAGCGCAGCCCGTTTACGAACGTAGTGAGTAAACAAACAACAATGGAAGGTGCTTTAGCGCAGGCTCAAATGTATAACACGATGTTTGCAATGATAATGTTCTTATTACTCCCATTCAGTCCATCATTCTCAGTAGTTACGTTTATTTCTATGTTATTATGGAATGTGTATGATTCTGGTTACAGAAGATATTGATTTCAGCAGCAAAGCTGCAGCCAGTTGCGAAGTCGAGCACGACGGCAAAAAGCAAAGCTTTTTGCCTAGAGCGGAGACGATTGACGAGCGTTAGCGAAGTCAATCAATAGCGAAGTCAATCAATAGCGAAGTCAATCATATTATTTTTTTGTATTACAAACTAATGTCCTTCCAATATAAGAATGTCTCTTTCAATACCGAGCGTATCAGTTAATAATTTCTTCTACGGAAATGCAGCCGCAACACGTTTACAAGTACGTGTAGCCACTGTCGCCGCAGGGACACTAGCAACGTCATTTGCCAATGGACAAACCGTTGATGGGATAGTTCTCGCAACTAACGACAGAATTTTAATAAAAGATCAAGCAAGTGGGGTTGAGAACGGAATTTATAACGTTGCCGTTGCCGGTGCTCCTTCCCGCGCAATTGATTATGATACAGGCCAAACTGCGAGCGGCGCGAACATTTATATTAACCGTGGAACTGTTAATGCAGGAACAACATGGACTTGCACATCGCTTACAGATGTTATTGGTACTAATGCACTCACTTTTACGCAATCCGGTGATGTTACTCGCAATGGTGTTCAAACACTTACTAACAAAACTCTGGTTGATGACAGTACTTACATAGTTGATCAAGCCGATGCTACTAAACGTCTTCAATTTCAATTAGGCAATCAAACCACCGGCACCACTATCACGCTAGAATCACAATCTACGGCTAATAAAACATATCTTATTCCTGACACCGCTATTGGTCCCGATTTTATATTAGTAGGAACTGCAAATCAGCAGGTAAATAATAAGAGATTGATCACCGGTACAAACACATTCAATAACAGTAATTTAGATGGCAGAGTTCTTAGATTTGACACCGCTAACAATAATGCTAGTACAGCTCTGACTATGCAAACGAACTCAACAACAAATCAAACTTTAGTTACACCAAACCTCACGGTCGATAATTTAGATACGATGATTGTAAGCAAATTACAGCAAACACAATACCGAAAAACCATGGCCGGTGGGGTTGATATTCAAACTCCTGGTCTTAACTCATTCATCAGTCAATACTCATTGGGCGGCAATTGCAATAATGTAGCATTCAATAACAGTGGTTCTATTGTGTATATAGCCAGGGGTGGGGGAAGCTTTATTGAAGTAAGAAATACCATTACCGGAGCTTCGTTGGGTTCATGGGCAACACCAACAGAACCATATGGCGTTTGCACAAATGCTACCGATCAATATATTGTGACAGTATGCAAAACCGGAAACAATATGAGAGTGTTTGATAATACAGGCGCAGTTATTGGTACTGTTGGAGCCATGAGCTCTCCACAATTTCCAACGCCAAGTTTTGAGCCAATTCCATACATTTATGTACCAAGCCCAGGAAATAATACAGTATATATTTTCCATAACATCAACACCACTCCTGCATTGCACTCATCAATTAATACATCTATTGCTACCCCTTTAGCCGTAGATGTTGCATACAATACAACTGAACTATATATTGCGAACGGTGGATCTAACAACTTAACATGGTATAATGGCGCCGTTTACAATTCTAGTCCGGTAACTACATTTGGTGGCACAATCAACATGGGAGCATCTGTTAGATTCGTAGCTGCATCACGTCAAAGTGATGTTGTTTATGCATGTACTGCTACCACATTCCAATACGTTAGTACCGTGAGCAAAACAGTAACAACGTCACTTACTATTGGAGCAAACAACCAATATATTTCATTGTCTAATGACGGCAAATATGCATACATAACTGGAACAGATTTCATCTATTTGGTCAATTTAGCCACTCAAGCAACTTCTACAATAATCTCTTTGCCGACAACACCCACAGATCCTCTTTCCGCTGTAGTTACGCCCGATGGGAATAGGTTATTCATCTCCGGAAGTGACGCCACGAACCAAGTAGTGATCTATAATGTGCAAAAAACACAATATTCCGCGTACGCTGTTGGTACCGCTTCTCAGTTAGAAGGTGATATTAGCGGCCTAAGGGGTGTAAGATGGAGCTCACAAATGTACGGAGGTGTTATTGTGTACGCAAATGGTGTAACTGCTGATATTGCATGTGATCCAGATAATACTTACGCTCTTTTGCAAACTGCAGTGGCTCAAACAGTAACAGCGCAACCTTACACAATATATTATGGTGCTGCAACAACAGGCCCGTCAGGGTTATCTTATCTTGCAAACGGGTCAGTTCTGATTAAGCCATATATTTGTGACAACGGCGATAGTTCTAGAAAAATTTCATTTAATTTCGATAACACAGCTCTTGGTTCAGAACTCATCATCACAAATAATATTACAACTACAGGTCAAACCATCGCAAACATCCCCGATATTACATCACCAGACACTTTTGTATTCGCAAACACAACTCAAACTCTTACGGGCAAAACCCTTACAAGCCCAACAATCAACAATCCGACCATTAGCAGTGGATCTTGGTCAAGCCCCTCGATTACAAGCCCAACCGTTACAGGTGGGACTTTTACTAGCCCCACGATTAACAGCATGACAGCAAGCGCTGGAACTCTTAGCACAGTAAGCATAGATGGTGGTTCTATTGTAAACGCTACTGTTATTGGGGGAGTAACACCATCACAGGCTACTTTCACTATCGCCACCGCAAACACACAATTCAGAGTAGCCGCGACAACGAATCAAATACGCACGGGATCCACTCCGAACTTTACAACGTCAAACTACCCAGCCAGCGCAGGTGCAGTAACGCTCACATTCCCAAACACCACTGATACCATTGTGGGGCGCGCCACAACCGATACTTTGACCAACAAAACTTTAACAAATCCGTTTTATTCCATTCAGGCCTCAAGTCCCATTACAACACCTCCAACAGTCACAGATATGCAAGTATTCGCAATATCATATGCAAGCACACTAGACGGCAAAACACAATTAGCGCAGATTGTACGTGGACCTAACGGCCCATTCTATTACGAATATCAACCATATTTAGGCAATAAGAAAATTGTTATGGTAACGGCCCCATCAAACACAGCAACGGCTTTCAATACATTTGGAATGAATATGCTGGCGGGTGCCGGAACTCTTGGAACAATAGCCCCTTTAAACACCAACGCCGCAACGTGTACTAGGCGTTTAACACTTACCGCCGCTGCCGGTGCCGCCAATACTTCTGCGTACCTTATGGACACATCAAACCGCAAATGGTTATTCCCGGGCAGTCAAGTCGGTGGGGTTGGTGGTTTCCATATGATTGTAAAATTCACTATTAGCGACGCTAACTCTGTTACATCCGTTGAAAGATTATTTATTGGCCTGAGCGCTGCAGTCCCTACTGCTACAGTAGACCCAACGGCGAGCACAAATTTAATCGGACTTTACAAAAACGCAACAGGAACTGTATTTGGATTCATGGCAAATGGAACAACTGCTTCATCGGGACTTGTAGCCGCGACAACAATACCCCTATCAACAAGCTCAGTATATGAATTCCGTATGTTCCAATATCCGCGGGCCAATTTGTGTTATTTCTCTCTAAGACAGTTTAACAATCCTTCTTCCGAAACTATACAAGTTAACCAGCTTACAGGCACTTCTGGAACATTATACCCATCGGCAACAGTATCACCGATTATTTGGCTGAACACAGCGGCTGGCACTACTGCAAGAACAATTTCCGTCATATCTGTGTATGTTGAAACAGAGAATTAATCGCTTCGTGCTGGCCTTTGGCCAGCACTACGCTAAGGCTGCGTCGCGAGGTTCCCGTTGCTTCGCAACGAAGGAACCGTCGCTCGACTCGCCGCTTCGCTTTTTCAGATTCCGCATATTTTTTCTTGACGAAATAATCAATTTAAGCTACTATATTTTATGTTTAACGAAATGTCAGGAATTACTGTGAACATCGATAATGTCATGATGAATACCATCAATGACTATCTAGCGGACAAAAAATACAAGGATGTAAAGCCTTTTTACGATGGGGTTTCTACTTCCCATATCGAGGGAGCCTATACGTTGTCACAACAGTCGCTTAAATTACTACTTAATTTACTTTCTAGCGAAATTATCGTTGAATTGTACATGAAACTTGCTCCTGTTCCAAAAGAAATTGAGGCTAAGGAGGCGGCGAATAAGGCCGCTGCTGAGGAGGCAGCAAAGGAAGCCGCACGGGGAGAAAACAATATCGCTGTTCTACCGGAAACAAGCCCCGTCATTGAAGAAGTAAAAGAATAATTTACTCCGGCGCGCAGAATATATTTTTTTCTGTTCCTACAGCAACAGGCATGTTTTGCCGAATTAAATAACAAACTTTGTTATACTCAGCAGCGAAATCAACCTCTTCGCTGAATATAGTAGCCAATCTAGTTAAAATATAATTACATTGCTTAAATTCCGACTTATCATACCATTTATCGAAATATGTTTTGAATAAGCCAATTATATGATTGAGTTCGGCGTTCAATATCGATAAATCTATGTTATTTATGTTTTTGGAGTACAAAACATCATCTATAGAGCCCCTTAATTCAGAATATGCAACTGAATATACTTCCATAGAAGTATCGAAATCACCGGCCGATAATGTCGCCGCAATAATTCCTCCATATTCGGCGGCCGCGCTCATGATTACAATTGTGTAAAAATATTATAGCCTATACTAAAGTGGCGAAAAAAACTTTTAATAAATAATATTGTGGTGGGCGGCGCCCACTAAGATCTCATAAACGTCCGCTAATATACAATTAAAAATAGGGGCGAACACCCTCAGATTGCTTTAAATTAGCATTTTAGTTTGATTTACGATGTCCGCCCATATTTTTAATTATATATTAGTGATCCACAGGGCGAGCACCGACGTCGAAGGCTACGCCTTCGACTAGAGCGCAGCCTAGTTACGAGTGTAAGGCCTTTCGGCCTTACACAAGTAACGAAAAAACTAATTAGTTGTGGTGGCGCTTCAGGTAACTGTTGATGACCGCCAAAGATTCAACGATCGTATTGTGATCAGCCAAATCAAAGCTTTTGTTTTTGTCGTTCTCGCAACGAATCATGTACATATTGAACACTTTTTGAGAGAAATTCCCACGTGTGTCAACCGAACACAATGCGGCAATGCATTGATATTTTCTGACAGGAGTAACATTGTGTGAGAAATGCAGGTTTGAATTGCACTTCTTGCAGTAAGCCCCTAGAATGTTGCCAATTGCATGTCCTACGACAGAGGACACCGGAGATTGATCAACTAAGCATTCATCGCAAGCTGGATTGCTGCAAATCCATTCGATGTTACGGCTGGCGGTCTTGTATGCAGGGACGTTCTCATCCATGAAAGTATGGGCTCCATCAGCGATGTATTCAATCCCACTTTTGATGTATGGGGAAGCGATAGCGCCAAATCCGATAGTCATAATTGAGAACATTCTTGTACGGTTGCTAGATTAAAGCAGTGTTATACAGATCTAGCCACACAAAATTCAATTTTTCGCTTGATAGGGGCAAAGCCCCTATCTTCGCTGGCTGCGTCGAAAGTCACCTCCGGTGACTTTCTCGACTCGCCACGTATAAATGCTTGGTGGGTAGGTCTCTATACTGGCTCAACGGGCGAGCCGCAGTTGAAACGCAACGAAGCGGAGCCCTAGTGCGAAGCGCTGAAAGCGCAAATCGTGATCAAGACTCACCGCCTGCATGTATAAGCAGCGAGTAAGTGCCGCGGAGCGGTGCGAACGCGATTGTCGTAGCGTAGCGGAGACAATCAGAAGCGTGAGCAGTCTATTGAGCGTAGCGAAAATAGACCACGACGGAGCTGAACGTGGAGGAAGGTAGACGCTTCGCGTCTACCGACGACACGTAGGAATATATTTCAACCCGTCTTCTGGTGCCGCCTTTGATACTATTTTCTTGAACTCGTTATCATGTTTGCGTAGAGTTTCATCCGACTGCAAATGAATATAATCTAATAGCTTCAATTTATCATTGTTGCCTTCGAAAACTATCTCAGTTATTTTGTAAATATAGTACGGGTAATATGGACGATTACCATCAGTGTCACCTTCTTCTTCCTTTAACATTTGGCGCAATTCCATTATTCGAGCAAATTTAGATTGAAATTGTTTTATTTCATTTAAGCCAAGTTCTGGAGGTGATCTGCTAGTAAAATGAAAGATTAAATACGGACAATCATCATTATATTCGGTCAAACCACATTTTTTAAGTACTCTACGCATTTTCTCTATGTTTAGGTCCAAATGGCGGAATCCTTCGGCGGCAAGTGCGTTCTTTATTCTCGTTGAGTTTTCGTCTGATATATTTTTCTTGTTTTTCGCTTGAATTCTTTGCAACCATGATTTGAAATGCCTCAAATAATCATAGCTGCTGTGTTTTTGTCTAGAATCTCCGTTTCCTGATTGCACATCATCCATGGCTGTCCCGTACACTGTTTTCACTCTATTGCAAATTGTGCATATTATCTCCGAAGTCGATGATCTTATTCTCATAGCCCCACCACATTCACAAACGTCATCATTCTCTTCCACTATTTTCACGGCCGCTGACGAATTTATCTTGTTAGCATCGGCCGAAGATATTGTATTCATTATTCGTTTGGCAATAATGTAAATAGGGTCGGCGAAATTATTAGTTTTTATCTTGGAGTAACGTTTGAGCATGATCTCTACGCATTGCTTTGCTTTCGATAAATATTTGTCAATTTCTTGGCCAAACCCACATGATTTCAGTATTTTGAAATAATCCCTAGTAAGCCCATCTTCTGTAATAAATTCATCAAAAGAATTGCTTAGAATAGAGTTGGTTTCTAAATTCTGGTTTGACGATTTCAGCGAATAATATGCGCTTAATACATGAACAACATTCATTTGATATTTATCCTTTAGATCGCGTATTTCCACGGCAATGATATTGGTGTAAATGAACGCTTGAGCAAGCATATCAGAATAACTTATACCCATTCTGTCAAACATTTCACATAGACTGGAAATTTGGTCATATATGGTTTCCAAATAATGGAATTTTTCAGTTATTTGTATGTTGATGTTTTCAATTGTGTCTGACATATTAATAATCATATGCGGCGTAAACTCTTAAACATAAAATATTATACTAAAGCGTTAATGTTGTAATGTTATTACTTGTTATCACGACAATAATGACTGAACGTGACACCGATATTAATAGCCTTCTTAACGACATCAGATCTAATCCTGATGCTATTATGGAATTTTCCGAAGAAGAGCTCAAAAAGTTGCAAAATAAGATATTTGAACATGGAGTTATTAAACTGCCCGAAGAATCTCATGCAGCAATCTCTATAATAAATTGGAGGGATAGTTATTTGCGCAAGCTTCATTTCACGGCGCTAATTGCATATTTATTTCGTTTGATAAAGGAGGTTGACGCCGAATCACTTCCCAACGGGCCGGCACTCCTAAATGCATCTACGGCCGCAGTTAACACTGTATGGGCCTCTGCCAAACAATGTGTTGAGGAAGGCACAACGAATGAGGCTGCATTCATGAAGGAAGCCGCGAGTTCTGTGAAGAAAATTATGGAGGATGTTGTCAAAGAGCAAATTGAAGTATTCTTCCGCCGCCATTTCGAGTTTGATCCGGATAGACATGTTGAATCTGCGTTTAAGGAGAATCTCAACGATCCTGAGAGAGTTGGCAAGTATGCTGAAATGAGGGCCAAAATGGCTACTGACGCCCTTCCTCATGTTGAAGACACAACCGTTGACGCTAAAAGTTTATTCCAAATCTTGACCTCAACTGAGAAACAACTTTCAGCGGCCGTAACTGCATTAGAGCAACACAAAAAGTCAGTTTCTGATAGGGAAACTGCTATCACTGAAACTGCCAAATGCAGTCAATTCCTTTCAACTGTTGTTAAGGGATTTGCCGATGCATATGGAAAGGGAGTTAATATGCTCTCCCCTGATATCAGGGCTGCTCTTGCCCTTGTCGACTTGCATTCTGATACTCTTATGGGAAGTGCTGAAAATTCCCTCAGCCTCGATGATTTAAGTGGTCTTCTTTCCAAACACCGCTCTGCTGTCGAGGATGATGCTCAAAAATTATATTATTTGGCTCCTCAATTGCTTGATGATATTAAAGGTGCATATGATTGGATTCCTTCTACGAATGTATTCTACCATTTGGACAGATATTTGTCTAACCACTATGAACAAATTCGCGAGGCTACTGCAATCCTATATAATGAGAAACCCGATATTGAATTTCAATTGCAATATTATGGATCTTTTGATTCAGTTGAGGCCGCTAGAGATTTTGAGCGAAAGTATGAATCCAACGTTATTACTTCGGTTTATACAATTCAAAATGGTGGTTGGACTATTCTCGGTCCGTTCAAGGAAAATCGTAGCCGAATTGATTTCTACAACAAGAATACCGAAGTTATTAAGAGAATGTTTGAGCAAGCTGAATCTGATCAAGCCCTCGGAAAGGATCTTATGCAAAAACGAATTCGCCGAGCAAAGAAGGAAAACATTCTCAGCGCGGGTCCTGATGATCCTGGTCTTGCCAAGTATAAGGCCGCGGTTAATACAATTGAGGCTCTTGGAGCAAAGGAAGGTCTTACTCGCGAAGAGAAGGATGAGCTTGCAAAGGCCCACCGCGAAAAGGAAATGGCTGAAGTTCCCGAGGATGCTATTCAGGTTGATGTTTTCGGCCCCGATAGCACTGGAAAGATACAAAAGTCTCATTTCTATTCACAGGCCGAAGCTCCTGAGTTCATGGAACAAAACATTGCTGATCAACATGATAGAATGCGCGCGATAAGTCAGGGTGGATTGTTAGCAAAACAGAAGCCCGATGATGATTCTGGATCTCTCCGAGTAAAGCCGAAGACAGTGACAAGCCGAGACGGAAAGGTTAAAACGATAGCGGAATTGAAGAGCTCACTTCCTCCGATGAATATGTTCGCGGAATAACCTCGAAGAGGTTATTCCTGTCGTACCTTGTCGAGGCAAAGCCTCGACAACGGTCCTCCATTAGAATGCTATCTTTTTTTCGCCCCCACTAAGTGGAAAAACTGAAACCTCGCATTCTAATCATAACGGAACAATGGACAACAGACTTCAGCTAGCACTGAATCCTTCTACTATGCAAAAACAGTACGAAGATGCCACAATAGAGAGGTATTTACAATTGTTCAGAGAAGCGGCTGAAATGTATGTTACCGACATGGTGTTCTCTCAAATAGAATCCAAATTTTCCGTGAAAGAATTGTCTTTCAAAATTCAAAAGCAAGAATTTTACAACAGTACAATTCGATTGAGGGAAGCCATTATTTGCGAAAAAAATGGCACAAAATCAGGGCTGTCTGGGTCCAATTATTATCTCATCGAGAAATGGATGATGAATAAATATCACCAAAGAACTCTGCACGAAATGTGGGAAGGAGTGATCAACAAAGTATTACACGATATGAACTCATCAATTACTCGGGTTACAGAAGAGAAAGAAATCCTGATAGTTAACGATTATTGTGCAGGATATTTTGACATTAGATCTGTTATTGCTTAAAAAATAATAAAAAAAATAATAAAAAAAATAATAAAAAAAATAATAAAAAAAATGGACCTCTCTTCATTAATAGAACAATTAACCGAGACAAAATCTAATGTCGAGGCTATTTTGAGAAATCACAACTCCGGGGAACGGGTCTTGGGAAAGAACGTATTACTTCATTTTAGGCGCATGCAGACATTCCTGAGAGAAGACATAAAATTACTGGAAACTTGCGACATACTCTTATTGCCAGATTTAACTACATTAAGGTGTATTGTGGAATCAAAAACTGTGGTGGGTAGAAAAAAGAGGACGAACAAATAAATTCGCGATTCGCCAGATTGATGGAGGCAATCAAGAATGGTCGAGTAAGGTTCATTTGTTGCTGCGCAACATAGCAAGATCCGACGGAGACGATTGCCGAAGGCAATCAAAAATTTGATTCTCGTATTTTTTAAGTACTAATCTGTACGATGTCCTCCAATATGATTTTATGTGATAACTGTAAGTCTATATACTTATCGAGAACAAGCACATCTAGCACATTATGCGATGATTGTTGCTGCAGAAAAACAGATTGTAATAACACAAAACGCAAAGATTCGATGTTTTGTCGAGACCATTCGTGTATTCATAATGTGCATAGATATTCTCCGCATAGAGTATGTGCTAGATGTTTTTGCAGCAAATGTAAAAAGATCAAAAAAAGCTTCTATTCTATAAGAAATGAATGTCACTGTGCAATATTCGGCGGAATAAACCGGAATGCTAACAAAAAAGTAGTATTAAAACAATATGGATATCCTCCGACGCAAATTGAATCTTATGCGGCTAATCAGAAGAGTGAAGAGCTGATTGACCCATTCTCAGAAGAGCCAAGCATTCCATTGATTGACCCATTCTCAGAAGAGCCAAGCATTCCATTGATTGACCCATTCTCAGAAGAGCCAAGCATTCCATTGATTGATTTCTACATTCCCGAACAATATTTGTGAAATGGATCAGTTGTGTTTATGCCAATATTGCAAATGCATATATTTGTCCAGTGAAAGCATTCTAGGGTTTACTTGCAAAGATTGTTATATTGTTGTTGCAGCGAGCCTCAAACAAATCAAGGGGCTTCGATGTTGTGAAAAGAATTGTAATAACCCATCTGCAAACTATGGAGACACTAATTATTGCAGAGATCATTCATGTTGGCATGGGCATCGCTCATTCAAAGAAGAGGGTGGTTATTGTACGAAATGTTTCTGTGGCAAATGCGGAAGAGTTAAGAGGAAGTTTTTCCCGGACACGAAAAGATGCGAATGCAAAAAAAGTAACATAATGATATTTTTTGTTGAACACGCGGAGACGATCTCAAGAGAGCGCCGAAGGTGCGAGCGCAGAGATCAAAGTATGCTGGCGAGCCGAGCGGCGGTTCATCCGTTGCGAAGCAACGGGAACCCCGCGGCGCAGCCGATCAAAAGCTTCGCTTTTGATCAATGAAAATATTGATAGAATGCATTATTGGAATCCATACTAATGCCGTCAGCTTTTATTTTTTTACAGAAGCTGCGTACAGCAGCACTACCGAATTTAACCCCATCATGTGATTCCGCCGTATATTTATAGAATTTGTCATGCTCGCGGACGTATATAAGTTTTTGGAAGCCCTTGAACACCTGAGGAGACCATTGAACAACACGTTTACCTATTTCTTTAGGGAAACCATTTGCTTCGTGAGCGAAGAATACATTTGCAGAATTCTCAGTTGTCCATATAGACATAAAGGCATTGGTACGAAGATCGGCGTCTAAATTCTTATCGCCGTGACATGCAATCACCACAGTTATAAAATTCCACCTATTTTGAAAGAATAACTTCCCCATAACGGACTTTGCTAATGGACTTTTTAGCCGCTTGAAATCAGCCGTACAGTCATCGAAAATAAGTAACAATCGTGGGTTGAAATCCAGATATCTGAGTGTGAACGCCTCATCTGGATCCAAATCCATTTTAGCTAGCGAATCTCTATGTTCACTAATGTATCTTTTGTACAACAGAAGGAAGAATTTATCATACTCTTTGCCTATATCTTCTACAATTTTCCTTGCCCGTGATTGATCAGCGTATTGTTCGTAAGTTTCCTTGATTTTAGCTGATTTAGCAATCTCAGCTTTTTCAAGTATATCTTTAACGGATCTGAGATTCAATCTGTTAAACAAACTGCTCAAAACTGTAACTTTATTGGCAGATGCGTATACGGCAGATAACATTTCTTGCCGCTTCCATATAGTTTCTAGCAATTTATCATCTAGCTTGTAGTGGATGAGAGGTGTGGGTACAACATCATTTTTGGAATAGGTCCCGTTTTGGGCATCGGTCGGACTTATCACTATTATTTGATCTACATGCGGATTTAAAGCGGCCATTATATCCACTATTATTTTAGATTTACCACTTCCAGAAGGGCCATATATAACAGCGCTTCTATCCATTATTAAATCGGCGGTTATTTTAATATCTTCGGGAAAATACGACATTGAATTGTATAATTTTTATAATTTGTATAATTTGTATAAAGTATATGAATTATATCATATAAAACTTTAATACGAATTTGAAAGCAAATCGCTCGAAACCGCACTCGGAATGATGTTAAAATTAACAACACCCCCGCCGATATCGGCATTTAACGGTTTTACACCAACTCCATTTGCTGATGAGAATTTCTCAACTCCTCCAAATACATTTTTAACGCCTTCATCGGTAATACTATGTTTTTTGTCCTCCAACCATATTCTATTATTGAGGAATTGTATGGCTGTGATGGCCAATAACATATATATGCTGCTCCTAAATACAAGTTTTCCAAGTGATTCATCTTCTTCTTCGAAATCCACATTTCTAAACACGTATAGTATAATTAACACAATTACAAATACTATTGTAATGGCAGTGTAAAAAGGGTTTTTCATGACGGTTTGAACTATCGGCGCCCCGGTAAATTTATCCGAAACATAGTTAACGCTTTCTCCCACGTTGAAGGGCATGATCAAAATATATGATTGCGTTGATTTTACCGACGAAAAAATAACACGTAAATGATTACGTTACGTTTTTTATGGCTTTTTCAATAACGTCTTCACTGTCACTATCACTGTCTACAACTGTTACGGGAGATGGGTCTAGAGGTATTTCTTCGGGCTCTTCAAAATCCACTATTTTAAATGTTTTCTTTTTGGGAGTAGAATGTGGAGTAGAATGAGGAGTAGAATGAGGAGTAGAATGAGGAGTAGAATGAGGAGTAGAATGTGGAGTAGAATGTGGAGTAGAATGAGGAGTAGAATGTGGAGTAGAATGAGGAGTAGAATGAGGAGTAGAATGAGGAGTAGAAATAATTGGTGTTAAAAACTCTGATATATGAGATTTGGCATCATCGTTCCTTTTCTCCAATTCCTTTACTTTCGCCTCCAGCGCCTTAATTATAGAATGCATATGGGATGCCAAACGTCTTGATTCTGCATATTTGCTTTCTAGAACAGAATAATCCCTCATCTTATTCTCCAATTCTTTCCAAATCTTATCTCTCTCATTTGCGATTTTTTGAGCAAACTCTACGTCAACTTTTTCGTAATGTTCAGCCCTTCCGCCGTTAATCTTCCGGGTGAATTTCTCGAATATTTTTGACCTCTCAGCTTGCTGCAAAGTTACGAACTCATTCACCCAATATCTAGTATTGCCTTCATTGTCATGATAATCTATTATTTGCCTCAAATGATCGCTGTCAACTACGCGGGCGCAAAATTCTTTAATTATGCTAGATATAATGTCATTTAAAAAGAATTCTTTCTCCTCATTGTTGAGGCTCTCGGCATACTCTTCCGGCAAGAAAACACTAATAATACGGTCAATAAACGCATTAAGTCCTATTGTATTATATTTTGTGTAAGTTTGATAAAACTTCTGTAATCCGGTTATAGTTTTCTTGTAATATCTCTCATCTTTTGTTACTCCAATCATGTAAGCGTGTACAGCTGATTTATATTCATCTGTTAGACTTCGCGGACGTTTAGTTGCACCGCCAGCTGCGTTTGCAAAGGATGCTTGTTTACGAATATCATCGGCTGACAAATATAGATGATTATAGAAAATATCCACGAAATAACAGCCTACGATATCAAACGTAGACGAAATTACAGGGTCATCACTTTCTCGATTCATTTTATTTGTATTCATGATATGTTATATACGAAAATGTATTTATTTATATAGTTCGTTTAATAAAATGAATAAACTTGTTGTCGGTGTTATCGTCTCACTCATAATAATTATTATTGCCGCGGTCGTGGCCGTTACAGTTTCTAAGAAGCGTGCTGCCGATCTAGTTGCAGCTCAGGCCCAATGGAGGTGTGTGGCGGGATATAATACTCCAGTTAGGTATATAAATGGGGATGTTCAATGTTTGTCCACCGATGGAATCAACTGTATGTATGTTCCTGACGCGGCTGGATGTGTTTCTACTTTATCTAATATTCCAGCAAATATAAACCCTCTATCTTGCGGCGCTGATCATTTGGCTAAGTGGGGAAGTACCGGTTATGACAACCCTCAGCACTGGTGCAATACTGGTAAAACGGGAATTTTAGGCACTTCGGCGTGATTGCTTTCGCTTCGCTCGGCAATCGTCTCCGTCGGACTCTGCTTCGCAGAGATCCTTACTCGACCGCTTCGCAATTCCTGAATTATCGGCGAAAAAATATATTTTTTCGCGTTCAAAACAAGTATGTGGCGAGGCAACGCTCCGGAGGAGTGCGTAGCGCGTAGCGCGAAGCAGTCAAGCGTAGCTTGACCTAGCCGATGCCAGCCGAGCGGAGCTCGGTGATTATGAATCAAATCCACTTGACGACAATTTATTGTCCCGTGAAGACTGCCGGCGAACGCTTGTTTTATCTGTGTTCATGCTTCCAAGATGGCGTTCCTTGCTATGGTTATCATAAAACCCGCTAGCATCAACGTCTACGTCTTTTGCTTGAGGTGTTCTATAATTGCGGGTATTATACTTGTAAATAGCTGTATTATCGGACTCCGATGCGAAAGCCTCTCCACCAATACGGGAGAAGTGTGTGCCTTTATTAGCAACTCCATTTTTGCCCTTTTTATAAACAACCGCGGTAGCATTGTTACTCTCAGCGTGATTGCGTGTTGCGTCTATTCTAGAGCTATTGGCCGCTCCGTTAACCCCGCCCTTCATCCTCTTCCTCGCATCGATTACTTCTTCGCTCCTTTCAACAGAACTTCCATCCCGTACCATTTTGCGCCGAACTGCTTCTGTATCAATTTCGCCCTTGACTGATTTATACATAATTTCAGCGTTTATATATTGATGAGCGGGTTTTGAATGAGAGCTTAGATCTTGTGCACGAGCCAAATGAACTCTTTCACGTTGAGGTGCCATTTTTCCATTCCTTTGACTATTGCTCTGATTCGCAAAGTTTTCTTTTTCATGAGTGGTTTTCGCCTCCCAAAGAACAGAATTCAAATCCTTCTTAAGGGCTTCGTGTTTGCGAACCTGTGTATTTAGAGTATTTCCCTCACTTGCAACGCCACCTGCAATGTCTTGTTGGATTTTGTCCCTCTGATCAACCATCGCCCCCATAATTATACCGGCCGCTTTGTATGCACGCGCCTTTTCTTGATTTGTGTCAACACCACCATCTATCAGTTTGCCGCGGTTATCGGTATTATCAGCAGTTTCAAGATATGAACGTGTTTGGCTTTTGAGATTGCTCTTTCTAGCATCTTGGCCATATTTTGCAACGGCGAAATCATGGTCGGTGGTAAACTGTTGATACAATCGGGAATTTCTTATGATTTCATTGCTCATAATAACGGTGCGGCGTTGTGGATTCAAAGCATAATCTGTGATATATTCGGCAAATGTTCCACTAGTATCCGATGTGTTTCCTTTCCCAATACGTTCCATATCCTCCTCAACTTTGTTTACATACGATCGGTGTGGATAAGCATCGCGACGTAATCCTTCGCGCCTACCGTCCTTAGAAGTGCTAAATATACGTAATCGCGGTTGTAATGCTTTTTGAACAGCATAACGCGATCGGTAGAATGCGCCAGGTTCAGACCATCGGCCTTCATGAACAGAATTATCAGCGTCAGCATCAAATCTAACATATCTTTCAACCCTAAAACGTTCTTGTTCCCTGAGGCGTTTGAAATCAGGATCAACCATACCATGTCGGGGCTCATTTTCGGTTAGTTCTAGAAACATTTCTGGGTGGCGCGGATTGTTAAATTCTCCACGCCCGCCATCATACCGCAAGTTAAGAAATCCCTTCGCATTATAATTTCTCCTGGGTTCATCAGATTCAAGCCCAATTGCATCTGGAGAAAAATCCTTTGCTACCTCTCTAGCATAATCATAATACTGATCTTCTCCATCTTCTATATCATCAGTTTCTTCGAATTTAGCCATTAACGCAGCATCTGGCATTTCGCCATAATCCATAGCTTGATCTAAATTGTACTGAATTTGTGTAGGTTGGACATCGTAATTGGAGTAAATTGTATCTTCCATTTTGTTATGTTAACTCGTTAACAATATTATATTATGCTTTATATATTTTTACAATGAACGTGTCATATTCCCCAAAAAACATAATTGACGAATCTCCCTATATCTCTGCTGGCATTGCGGTTGCAACACTTTCCCTTGTTTTGCTGAGGAAGAGAACGAGATTTATTCTAGCGACTATATTGGTAATTGTAATGCTGTTAATGATATGGTTTTACAGACGTCCATTAGATACAATTAGAGATGATAATGTGGTAGTATCTCCTGCGTATGGCACCATATATGAAATATTACCAGTGATGAAGAACGGTATTCAATACACTCATATATCTATATTCTTATCGCCTTCAGATGTTCATGTACAATACATACCGCTAGCGTCCACGTTTGTGGAAACTTTATACGATGCTACTGGAAAGTTTAATCTCGCGTATGAAATGAATAAATCCAACGATAATGAAAAAGCAGTAACAACCATATCAGATGGTAAAAACAATATCTACATAACACAAATAGCCGGATTTTTAGTGAGGAGAATTAATACCAAGCCGTTTAAAAAAGGGGAGGGGTTAAAATCCGGACAAGAGTTGGGGATGATAAAATTCGGCAGCAGAGTGGATATAGAACTTCCTGAAAATTATAATATATTGGTCAAGGAAGGCCAATATGTTAAAGGGCCAGAAACTGTTATAGCGAAAGTGAATCCCGTATAGACATCATCTCAGCTGTAGTATATCCATGGGGGTCGAAATCTTTCCCCCGTAATTCTACTATTTCTTTCCACAAATTATGTCTGATTTCTCTCTCACATGACCCTTCGCGCTGTGATAATGATGCTCCGTTTTTTTCGTATTCTATTAAAACATTTTCGTGTGGGATATTATTCTCATCTATAACATTACATCCATTTATTATGGTATTCATCCTACGTTCGGTTTCTGGGTCGAATTTACCATACATGTCACGCAAAAGTTTAACGTACCGTTCTGGGGCTTGATTAATTTTGCCGGGAAATAGCAACTTATCATATATCGTGAATATCATATTAAACATAAGGGCAATGCGAAATTTCCTATCAGATTCGTTTGGGGAGCTAGTTTCTATGATTTCTTCTGCAATAACATCACCGCTACCAGAAATAGAACAAATGGTAGGTTTATAATCACCTTTTTTTGCTATCGCGCGATCTACATAATCCTTCCCCCTTTCTTTGCCTAGCCATTCAACAAACCCATTAAAATGTTTGTTCTCCAACTCATTTTCTTCATCCAAAGTTAATTGATATTTGAGCATCAAATGCTCTTGATCCATATCATTGAAATACTTATCAAACAAATAGTCATTCATTTATATTAATGTCTAGATATCGCCTAGTAGTGGATAACCGGGAGAGAAATGTGTTTGATACTCTCAACGTGGAAATGAAGTTAACACAACCACAAATCGATTACGAAATAAAAACCCTGACAGTGGGAGATTATGCTATTATTGAAAACAGAACTGAAACTTTAATTGCGATATTCGAGCGTAAAACATTAGAAAGTGATTTCCCCGCATCAATACGGGATGGAAGATACGAAAATAAAGAAAAAATGATACTAGCAAGGCAGAAAACAAAATGCAGACTGTATTATTTGGTAGAAGGGCCATTAGACCCACCGCCCGACAGATATTTCTCGAGAATACCATACAAGGCAATAGAAAGCGCTATGTTCCATCTTGAAGTACGTGACGGGTTTCACATAATGCGTACAAAAGATATAAAAGACACAATCCAACGGCTAATTAGATTCATACGTTCGCTAGAAACTATTGATCCAATAGCTGTAACAGAAGCTGTTAAATATGATGAGCACGCCGTTGATACGTCGCTACGCTGTGATGTTGATACGCACTCCGTTGATACGTCGCTACGCTGTGATGTTGATGAGCACTTCGTTGATACGTCGCTACGCTGTGATGTTGATGAGCACTCCGTTGATACGCACTCCGTTGATACGCCACTGCGCTGCGATGATGCACCCACAGGCGGAAATTCAGCAATGGATATTCTTACAGAAAAGCATGAAAAACGAGATATTGACATATTAAGGGAAATGTGGTCAACATTACGTGGAATTTCGATATCATCGGCTGATAGTTATTTAAGCAAATATACCCTTAAAAGCCTTGTTAGAGGGGAGATCATAGACGCAGATATAAAGGCTATGAAAACACCACAGGGTAGATTAATTTCTAAGACAACAAAGAAATCCCTTCTTGAAGCAAAAAACGACCCGATATTATGTGAGAAATTATTGTCTAAGATTCCTGGAATCGGACCTAAAACAGCAAAGGAATTATTGGCCGAAACTAATCTTGGCGCACTTTTATCGTATGAACCCCCTGCAATATCTATTATGAAAGTAGGAAAAAACAAGAAACGTTTGGGGGAAAGCAAAGCAAACAATATAATAAAGTTCTTTGAACTCCGCTTCGCTACGTTCTAGGCTGCGGCTAGGTCTGGCTTCGCCAGACCGCTCCTGCGGAGCGCCCGATCTACGCTACGCTTCGATCATCTCAGCGGGTCTTGCCTCCGGCAACCTCCTTCTTCGATCTCCGAGGCAGCGCCTTGCCTTACACTGATGTTGTATATGGCGAGCGCCGGTGTTACCTTCGGTAACCCGAAGCGAAGCCTTTGAATAACGAACGAGCAACGCGAGTGAAGTTATTCCAAAGCATACGCTCCACCCGCATCTTCAGTATGAACTTCGACACCTTCTTCTTGATCTGCATCCCCGATGTCGAAATGATTTTTGAATGCCTTATCTTCGCTTTGTAGTTTTTCTCCAGCCACGGAATCGCTCTGTGATTGCTCTGATATGTCTTGTTCTACATTAGGATCTCCATAAGCATCATTGGCCATGATGTCTTCAACAGCGAGGGATTTATCTTTTCTTAGCTTCTTCCAGTTAACATCACCGGGCTTAGTTTTCATCTCCTCGTCTTTCAAAATTGACGTTATTATGGTAGAAATGAATGTTTCTCTCAATTTCTTTATTTTTTGATCATTAGATGTGGCGAAATTCCATTTAGTTTCTTTCATTACAGATTTCTTCATTCCAGCTACTAACATTCCTTTTTCTGCCGCTTCTATGCCTTTGTTTAAGCTGCTCACATTGCCCCTAAATATGTCCAAACAAACTGTAACGAATATTTCAAGCGCGAATGTAATAGACTCACGTGGTTTTTTCTTCATTTCGAAGTAATTAATAAGAAGCTGCCAATTGCCCGGTGCTGGCGGCAATAAGTTACCCAAATTAGGTATTAAATGCGATTCTATTCCAGATTTCTCTATGGATTCCAACACATTTTGATTCGGTTTCTCTGTGCTAGCAAAATTCCTCAATTGTTCATATTCTATTATTAGCTGACGTGTATAAGAGCATATATTGTACATTCTGGCATCTGTAGTTGTTTCGGGCTCGGAGGGGATATATTTGCCGCTTATAATGTCTTTGTAATCAACCCCCTCCATGGAACCAATACTAGACAGCATATATTGATTTATTTTCAATGCTGACGACAATTCTATTACAAGATCATAATTAAACACCCATGCTGAATACACCTTTTCTATAGAATCAAAGTCTTTTGGTGGTATTGTTGCTATATTCTCTTTCTCATCTCCAGAATGTATCTCCGCCGATGCTTCTTCGAATATTTTCTTGTATGTTTCGTAATATTCCTCGGCTTCTTTTGAGTATATGCGAAACAGAGTGGAATAATTAAGTTTACATTTTGGGCATATGTTGGACGTCCCCCATTCGTGCATTACATTTCCGTTGGGAGATTCAACTGGGCATTTATTGTGAAAGTATTTGAAGAAATTGCTTATTTTAACCTTTTCTTCTCTCGCCACCATTATCTTACTTTCTGAGAGGGTTTCTGTGTGTTTTCGTAATACTCCACATGTTTCGCATTTTCTGTCTATTAATTTGTATTGAAGGTATTTCCCGTTATTGAGTTCCTTGAGGGCGAAATCGCCAGTTATTTCTTTTATTTCTTTCTTATTTTCATCTCCTTTCTTGCCGCCGATCTTTTCCCCCTCGATAACCAATATGGACCACTTATGTGTATTTCCCTTTTCATCGTAAATACTGGACAGTGGTATCTTTTGCTCGACGAAATACGGATTATGAGATGAGTAAAATGAAACTACATTCAATAAATAGTTTACTTTATAATGCTCTTGGAGAATGGCTCGCTGGCTTAACAATTTAATTTGCTTGGTTATGTAAGACTTCATCTTTTCGGGTACATTGACGGATATTTGTTTTTTATTATTTTCTTTTTCTTTTTCTTCTCCTTTTTCTTCCTTTTTTTCTTTATTTTCATCTCTCCCGCCCTCTATATGATCAAACACCCCAACAGACCCCATTAATTGCGAATCACTGCGATAAATTTCGCCAGTAGAATTCAACAAAGGACTCCATCGTGTAGAAATATTAGATTGGAACATATGTATCAAATCTCTGTGCGGGAATTTATGCCCACTGTCACGTAAAATGTTTACATATTCAAAGAACGATTCATAAGAAAGAACAAAGTTATCAGCAAATGCCGCACGTATTTCTTTTGTCGGAGATGCTGACAGGAACTTTATTTGTTTTATTCCGTTAAGGGCCCCATCAACATTTCTAAAGTGTGGATTTTTAGACTTTCTGAGCGCCAACATGTTTGTACGAACAAATAGTGATGGGATCGTGTCCAACTTTGTTATTGGGACGCCGATTATGTGTTGGATATTTGCAGCTTTATCCTTTATAGACATCATCTTATTTGCAGCCATAGTTGTGGCGAAATAATAATACGAATAGATTGGATCAGCATCTAATAACAACAGCCTATAATGATTTTCATTGGTGAGGGTTATTTGTTCTATTCCCTTCGTAGAAATCAATTTATATGCATCTATTATTTTGTTTTTTATGAAGTCTATAGTGATGTTGGGGATGCTTTTGATAAGTGAGGATTTCGTTTTGGCTATCTTTATTATGGCATATTTTATGTACTCGGAAACATTGCCAGCAGTGCCTTTGTAGTCAACAAATCCTATTGATAACCCCGATGTCATATTTTTCGCCGCAGATTTACCGGTTCTCATTCCAATTGTAACAATAAGGTGAATTAGATACGCGTATGAATACATAATTATAAACAGTTTCTTTTTATTTTTGATATCATCTGCGGTGTTTGTACGAGATAATTTCAATTGGTTCTCTACCTCATGGATGTATTCGTGTATTCCAGCAATTGACATAGAAACTATTTGGGACACTTTTATGCTGGGGCCGAAATGCATAGTGTTTATTATTAAAGTTATTTCTTTCCACATATCAGTCTTCAACTCATCCTTTATGCTGCTGAATACTTCTGTATCAAAATCCCCCGCATTTGTGTCATAATAATTTAGCCCTTCAATACGTTCTGCGCAAATGGAGCAAAAATGATTGCCCTTGGTGTCTCTGTTATCCAGGAACCTTTGCATACTGTCGCGAATCATGTTTGAAGTATTAGATGGCACTTTGCTTCGCAAAGAATCAACCACCACACTGGTAGACCCTTTACGAAGTAAAGAATCAACCACCACACTGGTAGACCCTTTACGAAGTAAAGAATCATTCATTTCGGTATTAATTTCTGTAAGCTCTTTTATATGTGGGCATAATATGTCAAATCCACATGTGGAACATTTTATGAAAAATCTCTCATCAAGGATAACTCTTCTGTCTTTGGGAAGTTCTCCGGTTCCTTTTTTGAAGAATTTTTTTAATGTGAAGTAATTGTCTTTCATTTGCTGCAATGTTGTTGATGATCTAAACCTGACCAAATTCAACACGTGCGGGCATTTATTCTCAGTAACACTCTTTTCGAACTCATCCCGAGTTTTAAAATCTCTCACAACAATCTCGGCTTCCCTTTTAGTTAATACAGATAAAATATCCCCGCTTTTTTTGACAAATATGATTCTGAGATCATCTAATACCTTCTCTTTTCGTTTCTTGCCAAAATTCTTTTCTATTATGCGCAAATAAGCTGCTGCCTTTGATGATTCATCTTTCAAACTCATTGCCGACATCATTTGAGAATCGCGCATGGCATACTCCAGCTTTAGATTTTGAATGCCTATTTTAGTGGCCTGTGAATCTGGCCCGCGAGTAATTGCACTCATAAATACATCATATGCACCTATCCGCCTCATATCATCTATCATAGCAATTGGATTTCCCAGAGATATATTGGCGGATGTTATGTTTTCTATGGCAGCAATTAAGTCCGTTATTTGCTTTCTTTTTAGGATTTCCGGAATTGGAGCGGTGACTATTGCATTCTTTTCTTTGTCGAACTTGGGGAATACATCACCAAACACTTCGTTCTTGTAAAATTGCACCAAAGCTGTATTGGGATCAATCATTTTATTACCACCAATGATCGCTTTCGCAATGGGAGATTTCTTGGCTATCTTTGCTTTTTGTTGCGAAGGTTTCTTTTCTTCTACGACCATATTTATTGCAAATGCCATTCTATCCAATGCGCCGAATGTTGCAATTGGGCCTAAATAGTAATTTTGGAACCAATTAACGTATTGCATTATGCTTTGCATAATATTCCTCATGTTATCTGTGTTATATGATTTAAAATCTATTACAGAGGACCCGTTGGGTATACTGTATGGGAATATTGATTTTGGCAATCTTTTTGTTTCGTTTTCGCTTCTGGCCGATCCATACAATTTAAGTATGGTTTTTTTGGCACTCTCATTGGGGCTTAATACAGACGCCGCTAAGACATCTTCCGGAAGTGTGTCATCAGGCCCACCAAAATATTTTTTACAATCACTAGCAAGGGAGGAAACATCATATCCGGTTGATACAATTTTCGACTCAATTGATTGGCGTTCTCTCAGGCCGAGAGAGCTGCAAACAGGTCTTACAATCAATGCAATTATCGTGACCTCTTCTCCAGGAACTGCTACGTATGGCTTTCCACTTGGCATTCTGCACTGTACTCGATGTTCGAAACGTATCTTTATTCCGTTGTTTTGCGGAAGGTCAAATTTACCCCCTTCTTTTTCTTCTTTTTCTTCCTCCTTCTCCTTTATTTCTTCTTTTTCTTTTTCTTCCCCTCCTCCTTTCTTTGCTCTAAGAATATCTTGCTTTACCACTATCTCTTCAATAATGGGTTCCAGTATTATTTCCGAACTGGGCGGGACGTTTATCAGCATTTTAAATGATGTATACGGTTTAATTCCTTGTTTGCGATAATAAAGGAAATATGATTGCGTAATTGCTTGCCGCAACATTAATTCGGGAACAGTATTAAGAGAATTAGACTGTATTTCATTCATCTTAATTTCGTCCTCCAACATGTCGTACATGTTTATAAAGACCTCTAAGGGGGTGTTTTTGTCCTTTTCGGCCATATCATCGTAATATTTTTTCCTGTCTTCTGGTTGCAATTTTTCCAAATCTATGGCTTTTACATTGGTTTCCAAAACTAGGATCTTCTTTTTAATCGGCTGCTTTGTAGCGCCTCCGTTGGCCATCTTGTCTTCATGCGAAGTTGAGTTCATCATGTTATATAAGGGCCCACATAATATTTCTAGAAGCATAATAAACGGGCTGGAAAGGTCAAAAAATTTGAATCAATTAATATCAATTACAAATAGGCTTAAGTTGTATTACAAATAGTCTGTGAAATGGAATCCGAACAAATTACTTCTGTTACTGAAACTGCTCCGGTTGTTGATTCTACGGATAGCAAAGAGTCTACTGAAACTGCTCCGGTTGTTGATTCCGCGGATAGCAAAGAGTCTACTGAAACTGCTCCGGTTGTTGATTCCGCGGATAGCAAAGAGTCTACTCCAAAAAAGGAAAGAAAAGAAAGCCCAGTTTCAAAGCGTCGAGTTAATAAATTGGAAGAGAAATATAACCAAGAAGTACCTCCCCCTAATGCGCCTGAATGCGAATTAACAGCTATTGGAACAGCGGAAAAATTATCTGATTATATGAAATCTTATTCTAAAAGCGAGGAGGGGAAGAATTTAACTAAACCTGAATTGATTAGACATTTAATCAAATTAGTGGCCCCTGCGGCACTTAGGACACGATTTGAGGTAATAAACAGCGATGAAATCAAGAATAATATCGATCAGGATGAGAAGGCCCATGAAGAAGACGATATTGAGTCCACTTTTAGCATTCTGGATAATCCCGACATCAAAATCGGAAGGGTAATGTTGTCCAAACGCCGATATCTGAGTAATTTTGGTTATGAACTTACATTTTCGGCCAATGGATTGATTTTAGATTCTGATACATGGAACGTTATTGTGTCCCCAGTTAAGGCATTTAATCCAGTAATCAACAAAAAAAGCATTATTACTAATTTCTCCGATTATAAACTGTACAAAATGAGGGATGGAACCACTGTTAATTTGTATTATTATGGAGGCTCTTGGTGTATTTCAACCCTCAACGGATATGATGTAGGTGAGTATAGATGGATGGGAAGCAAAACATATATGGAAGCCCTTGCAGATGCTTTTTATAATTTATCGCGAGGTGCGGTCGGATATGAGGTTCCCAATATGGAAGTGGTGTTTAACAAATTGAACAAAACCAATTGTTATTCTCTAGGGTTCAGACATCCCGATTTCCATCCATTTACCGCAGACGGTGCCGGCGTTTGGATGATTAGATCATACAATCTTGAAACTCGCGAGGAAGAAAGTATGGACGATCTTGGATTCCCCCAACAAATAGAAATCACGGCTGAATCCATTGTTCCGCGAAAAACATATCCAGGAAAGAATGATGAGGATTATCATCGTAGGGTATTTGATGAGATCGTTAACATGAATTTCGGCGCTCTTAACACATTCCGCAAATCTAACTCGAATGCAAGGAAGAATAAGAATACAATTGCTGACTCGTTTGGAATTAATTATGGATTTATCTTGCGAGCTCCGTTTGATAAGTGCGGTTATCAATCTAATATTGCCCTTGAATCCCACTTGTATGGAGAAATCAGACGTTTTATCTACAATCAACCATACATCGCAAGCGCCGAAAAGGTGGGTGTTACATTTGAGAATAGGCTTGAATACTCAGTTCTGAGGGCTTATTTAGATTTCACTCATAAGCAATCATTTATTACTCTATTTCCACAATTTGATGCAAATTTCAAGATTTGCAGAACATTGGTTGATGATGTTGTTGATAAAGTTATGAAATTGGCAAGATTTGGTAACACAGGAAACACTAACTATTCCGCAAAAAATAGGAAGAAGAAAGAGGTAATTACCGAGAAATTCGCCGAGAAGTTGTTTAATCATATTAAGACCACTGATCCTACTTTTGGCACAGGTGGGAGGTTTGGAAAAGATAACAAAAAGATAGTGACAGATTATGTTTGTAATCCCAGTTATACAGATGTTTATTTCATGATCTTGAACACCAGAGATTAAACTCGCAATGTTATAGTATTTTTTTATTGATGAAATCAATAAATCTAACAATATATTTCATAAACAAATGAACGATAGAGACGATCATTGTGTTAGACATTCCATACATAGAGCCCAACGGGTGAACACTCACGCAGCTGTATCAATTCCCCTTTCCGTATTCATTTCCCGTGAACAACGCCCTTATGATGATCAAATAGAAACAGGCCGGTGGACACACATCGGCACATCCCCTAGATTAACTTCGCTCGACGTTGCGCAAGCAAGGAAGAGGTTTCAAGTATTTATGGCGGATTCTTGATCGCCGAAGGCGATCGGCTGCGGCTCTGGGTTCTCCTCCGCAGGAGGAGAACCGCATTCGCCTTGCCATATACTGATCGGTTGAGTAAGCACGTTCACCACAGCGTAGCTGTTGAGACGATTGACGAGCAAAAGTCGAGTAAGGCTTATTTGTTGCACTTTTTGCTTCAGATTGCCTTCGGCAATCGGCTACGCTAGGTCTTGCTTCGCAAGAGCCGTCGCTCGCCTTCGCAAATCACAACATAGGTACGGGCCGACGGAGACGATTGACGAGCATAGGTCGAATAAGGCTTGTACCGAAGGTACGGGCCGACGGAGACGATTGACGAGCGTTAGCGAAGTCAATCAAAAAAAGTGTTTTTTGCTGCATTCCTTAAAACAGAAGTCAACATATGATCATTTTCATACATTAACCCATAAATAGAATTCAATCACCGTATTTTTTCATTAATTGTTTGCCATTGTAGTTGTGAACATTTATCGTATGATTTCTTCAATTATTTGTCATCGTAAATTGTTGTTTCATTGAATAGCAGGAAATTAAGTGTTTTGGATCTGAGAATTCGTTTGTGTTTCTATTTTTGCGCACCAATAGGTAAGATAATAAGTGCAGTCAAACTTTTTTTTGTCAATTTTATTGACGATTTTAGAACGTACTTCACAATCAATTCCCGGACTTAACATTTCGTGCTTTAGTTGCCGAACAATGCCATCATACAAAGATAAATGACCATCTGTAGAATTTCGCTCTTAGTGAGCCGTGGTTCATACCACTTACCAATTTCCACCATCATTTTCACCATCGGATCCATCGCCTGGATCTTTTAAGACGAGTGTGTTATTAATGAAGCTAGTGGAATATTGGGACAACATGACTCAATTGTCGTTTGTTATGAAACGGATAATGCCCTATTCAATTTTTTATTTTTAATATTAATATATGAAAGCCCACAAACAATGACTATGGATCCGAATAAAAACAACGAATTTCGTGAAAAATTGCGCAAATCATACAATGACAAATTCAAGATGTTAGTTGGCAATTTTCCCAAAACATTGGTAGACAAAGTATTGCCACGTTTTTCAGTATCGAAAGAAAGATTTATATATAATGAACAAATACTAAAATATCTGTTTCCTTTGCCCAATAATGTTTACAATTGCACTGTTTTCAAAGTTACAAGCAAAAAATACGATAAAAAATCTATGGAAGACAGTAGAAAAAGAGGTGGAGGTAAATTTGGTGCAGGTGTGGACAGAGATCATGATTCCACTTCTTGTGTATATTCATATATATATACAGACAATAATGATGAGTTTAAATACTTTTGTTACGGACCTACTTTCAGATCACAAGATGGTGAATATAGGGGCAGATTCCTTCCATTTGCCCAATTAGAAAAAATAGAGAAGAAATTCGAGAAACAATTAGAACAAATAGAGGAACTTATTGTCGAGAAGATGAGAAATCGTGAATTGGAATTTCATGCTGATTTTTGCTTCTCTAGGAATTACCCCAACGATATACGAAAATTTCAAGATAAAATAGATAATATGAGGCTTGTAATAAGAATGTTTTCTCTATGTTGGTTTTGCGATTTTCACAGAATATATATGAAAGTGGCCGAGAATCATATTAACCCTGCGTATCAATACATTATGTTCGATAAGAATGACATACCTGTTTATAACACTATTGCGAAAATGACTCCAAATATTGATTCTGTTGTAGACGTTATTATTCAATCATTTGTGATGAATTTTTCCCAGATTGTGAGCAACTCTCCCAACTATTCACAGCCGGTATATACTGGGCAAAAAGTAATGCCAATGACATTAAGGGAAGCAATGAATATTGGTGATGTTAGCTTTCCTTCATGGCGGGAACTTCATATTACTATGGAATGTGCAAATCTGCTCGCTAATTTGATTTCTCCATGTTTCCCAGTAGTTAATAATTGGTTTTACATACAAAACGCCAATGCTGGAGTTTTCGATAATGAGCCTCAATTTGAGCGTTATGCAGATAGTAAACTAGCCACAGAAATAGGAGAACACCTAAAAGACGCTGATAGGATGACATATTTAAGTTACAAGTCATCTGATGATTTTAGAAAGAAGAGGGTGGAAAGTAAAAATAATAAAAATAATAATAAAAATAATAATAAAAATAATAAAAATAAAAAAGGTGGGTTCGAATCTCCTGACATAGGTGATTATGGCGGCATTATCGCAGAAAGCATAACAAAGGACAAAAAGATGCATGAAAACTTCAAACTAGAAGAATATTCTAGAAAGATTAATGGAGCTATTTTGTATGGAGAATCAACTATCAAATTATCTGATGCCCTCCTATGCATGCATGTAGAACAGGTAGGAAGAACTTTAAGGGATATTCCTGCTGTGATAATATCCAGAATGGATATCGTTCCAAGTGGTTATGTTGATATATTTACTAGAATGGAGACCTTTTGCCGCCATATATTCGATGCTATTTATTCATTCTATTGTATGAATGTAAAGTTATTGATGATGCACAGCGATGCGCATCTTAACAATTTAACAATATTCAAGCAAATCAATTATTTCGATAACAATCAAAAATTGTTTGAAGAATTGAAGAACAATAGAATAGTCTATAAAGTGACAAATAATGAGGATGATATTATTTTAGACAACTTCGCCGAGAATGAAGGATCACAAACAGAATCTACATATTACATGTTTGAGCAGAGAGGAATTACAACTATGATCATAGATTTTTCTAGAGGTATTCTAGCAGATCAAAAACGTTTGATACGGGATTTTGGAAACATCTTCGCCGAACAGTATATGAAGAAACAGAACATAAGAATATTAAAAACAATAGAACATTACTTCCCATCGTTCTTTTCCAAATATAGAGATAAGTTAACAATTCTTGTGCAAAGTAAATTCCCCCTTATATTCAAAGCAATGAGTGTATTAGATAGTTATACCGTGGCAAGCGGGCTTGTTAACATGTTTGCAGCCGAGAAGGAATTAAAAGCAAACCCTCTTATGTTGAAATTCTCTAGCAAGATGAAATCACTAACTGAAGGGCTTATAGTTGGCAATTTAGAAAAAATAGTTAACGATGAGATTAAATCCACAAAAGATTTCAAATGGCCTAATTTGATAGTGTTGAATGAAATGTTTGATGATTTTGTTATTGATGATTCACAATTAAAATATAAAAATCCTGTTTACGTTGCCCCTGACAACATCACAATAACAGACTTATTTACTAATGACAGGCCCGTAGAGTATTCGTTCGATACGTATGACAATTATCCTCCGTTAATGAAATTTGACATAGAAGAAGAAGTAGGAACTGAAGTGTTCGGACAACCCAAGCCATGGATCGAGAAAACACGGAAAGATATACGTGATGCCGCTGATGCCAGAGATCACGCTGTAGAAATTAGTCTAGAATACAAGAAAGAAGCATACAATCCAGGCGAGTTAGATATTATGTCTATTCCCATGGGAGAACAAAATGAATTATAAATAATCTATTAAAAATTTGAATGTGAGCATAGTTAATATATTGTTTCATTCAATGAAGTTTTGCCCGAAGGATAAGTTCCATCTTAGAGAATACACCGCGCAAGGAAAATTACAATTTAAGTGCGATCAATGTCAATCTGTGTATGAATCCGAACCTGAGGACACAAGGCTTGTAAACATTGGATATTCCGGCGATGAGTCCGGAGAAAAATATAAAGTATTGCTTGAGAATGCTTCTCATGACCCATCAGGCCGAAAAGAACTCAGACAATGCTCTAAATGTGGTTCGCCGATTATGTATCCAGTGTACATTAAAGGAACACTTAAATTATATTATACATGTAAGTGCGGAAATATAGAGGAAAACAAAAAATAAACGTAGGCGAGACGGCACATTAAAGAGCCTTAGACAGCTCTTTTAGGGGTGGAAGAAATGGCAACGCGATTGCTGTATCATTCGGATCGATGTGTTCCACATACTGTATTATTTTTCTGCTTTCTGAATCAATTACAGGAGGTAAGCGCCTTTCGATGGTGATGGGAATTGTTTGTTTTTTTCTACCCAATCCCCGTTCTTGAATTGCTTTTATCGCTATATCACGAGGGTCATCATATCCGTCGGTATTTATTGGTGGAATGTAATTATGATTGCTGATCATTTGCGTAAACGTGGCTACTAATTGAGCAGTTTCCATTTGATCTAAATAGTCTTTATTAGTTCTTCTTTGATCAGGGCGTAATACATATTTTATCATTGGATAGTCTTCAGTCTGTTTAACTTCCATTGGGTCCAACAAATCATAATAATCTTCTGTAGATGTATCATCAGATGAATCGTCATCACTTCCTGATTTACTGGATTCTTCCTCATCGCTTGATTCTACCTCATCACTGACCTCATCAATAATTTCTTCACCGCTTTCAGAATCGCTCATTGTATGTCTTTCTCTGTAAACAGTATTCAATTTTGTATATTAAAGATTGGTATGTTTAGATAAGAAAATTCAGAATGACGGCAAAAGACTTCATGTGGTATATTCTTCTTATCCTGGCGAAAATATATGTATTTTTACTTGCCGAGGTAAAAATATTGTTTAGAAAGTTGAAAGAGTGGATTTTTGTATTGTCTTTTGGGTTGAAAAAAAGGATGATCAAAAAGTCCAACATATTGATGGCGACATTATATTCTGGCGGCAGAATTATGAATGTTACGTATGAATTGCAGTGCTATATTGCAGGAACTAATGATTATGATGATGAATTTAATCTATACGAATTCATTGATTTTGTAAGGAATTTTACATTTATTGGTAAATTTGATCGCTTACAAATATATTGGCTTAAACCATCAGAAAATGAATTTACTCGTGAAGCCATTGATTCAAACATTAATACTCAAGAACGAAATAATCTGTTAATCAGCAACAAGAATACAGTATATCAATCTATGGTATTTGTCAACAATGGAACTTTAAGCTGTTATATTTGCACAGGAGTGAATAAAAAGGCGCTTTTCAATAATATAAAATTATCTCCCGAATACGCCGTAAAAGCGTAAATGAAATGAAATATTTTTCTCGCAAGATTTTTTTCCATGCAACTATATTTGATTGAATAACAACAATTTGCCGCTAACTAATAGTCAATTTAAAATTACAATTAAAAAAAATATGACAGCCAGTTTATATCAATTACGTTTGAGCGAATATACATGGAGGTCGGGAATTTATTCGGCGAACAAATTTATGAAAATGGCATCGATGACGCTAGTGATACAGAGTCCACCACTGATTACACTGCCACTGATGAAGAACATATTTTGAATATGAGTGAAAAAAATTCTCACTTAGCTAAAGCCCTCACTGAAGGTGCAGAGAGTACTGTGTTCGCTGAGATAGTGCAGAAGAAAACTAATAAACCAATAAGAGCATTGAATTCGTTCTTATCTGACAACATTAATTACAGGACAGGAAAAGCCGATGAGAAAACTAACATAATAGATATAAGGGATAAGAAAACTTATGCTATTCCCAAAGAGGATTTACCGCAATTTTTATATCTGTTGGAAGATTGCCGCAGAGATGGGTGCATATTAAATTACCAGGAAAGACAAAACTCATTGAGTTCTGGAATAATGATTGATATAGACAGGTATCAGAAATCTCAATTGAGGGAAATAACAGAAAGACAACTATTATCATTTGCCCAAGTTGTTGCCCGCATTATGAATAATGTAATTGATTTTACACCTGCTGATGGCAATGATGGCGAAGACTTCAAATTTAATGTATTTTTCATTCAGAAACCACAACCATTGCTTGACAAAGAAAGCAAATATGCTAAATCAGCTGCTTTAGAGAATGAAACCTACACAGGTCCCGTGTATAAGGACGGGTTTCATATGTTAATACCTGAAATTATGATCAACAGAGGGGCCAAACGCTACATAATTGACGAGATCATAAAGCGCAAAGTTATGGATAATGTTTTCAAAGGAATTGATTTCACAGTTCAACCCGCGCATGAAATGATTGATCGTGCGTCTAGTTATGTAAACGTTTGTTTCTTTGGCAATACTAAAGGGCCGTTAGTAGCATATAAACTGACTTTAATAGCAGAGATTTCTTTATCTGTTGATATGCTTGGAGATGTTACCGGAACCCAAAGTAATGTCGTATGTAATATCAAAAAAATACCCAACGATGATTTTATGAAATGCAACCTTGTATATGAACTCAGCCTAAGTTTTCAATATCCTCATATCAAGGCGTTATCTATTCCAGCTACAGCACCGGTCAGAGGCAGAAAGAAGGATTCAACACAACCAGCCATTGGTTTCGGAACTCAAGAACCTAGCATAGAGGTGATGCCAACAGTGCTTAAGAAAAAACACTACAATTACAAGAAAGAATTGGAATTGCAAATAAATCATTTTGTGGAAATCAACCGCGGAAGGGGAGTTTTGGATGATGATGCTACTGACACTGAAAATAACGTTTCAGTGTTAACATTACATGATCCGGAAGCGGCACTTCTTAAATCATTTCTGGCGCTGTTAGATACCAGGTTTGCCAGAGATTACGAAATGTGGAGAAATATCATATTCGCGTTGGCTTATACATCTCATACTTATAAGCCGTTAGCCGAATGGTTCAGCCAGCGTGTTCCTAGTTCGTGGAGCAAAGATGGGGTTGATAAGATTTGGGAAGAAGGTATTGCTAGATCTAAAACAGTACAGAATCCAGTTACCAAACGATATATAAGACATTGGGCGCGTATTTGCAATCCCGAAAAGTATAAAGAGCTCCTTAATAATACATATCATCAAATATTGCATGTGTTTGCGCTTACTTACGACGGTGTAGTTCAACATGCAATGGTGGCAAAAATACTTCATTCTATGCTCAATGAAAAATTCGTGACAGACATTGAAAGCCGAGAGAATAGAGCCGCAAGATACTGTTGGTATGAATTTGTACTTCCAGAACAGAAAAAGAGGAAAGGAGAGGTATACAAATGGAGAAAGGAATATGAACCCTCTGTATTACATATTTACATCGCGGATCATTTGCCGAAAATATACGCCAATGTACAGCAATACATAGACGATAAGAAAGACACAGCTGAAAGCGACGGGCTAACCAAATACTGGTCTAATGTATCCAAAGTGTTTAAATCGTACACGGCAAAGCTTTCTGAAAACTCATTTCAGAATGGCATTATAGCTCAATCAAAATACAGGTTTTACGAACCTGGCTTCATCGATGAGTTAGACTCCTATGATGATATTATTGGAGTTGGCAACGGTTGCTTAAGAGTGGGGTTAGAACCTAAATTGTTCACAGGATTTCATGAATACAAAATTTCTAAATTCACAGAAACCAATTATGTGCCATATTCCATAACAAATCCTTGGATAGAAATCATTGAGAAATTATACGCGGATTTGTACCCAGAGCCCGATGTTGTACACTGGATGAAAATGTGGGACTCACAGGCAATTGAACCCAGAGAGTCTGATGCTGCAGTATTGTTCTGGGTAGGTGGTGGCAGTAATGGAAAATCATCGAAAGTTAGTGCAATGGCAAAAACACTCGGAAAACAATATACTTGCAAAATTCCGATAACACTTCTTACAAGCAATTATGAGGATGCTGGAAATGCGAATAGTGCATATGCCATGATGGAAGGAAAAACGTTTGCTAGGTTTACTGAGCCAAATAAATTAATGAGTTTGAATACAGGTAGGCTTAAAGAGATGTTTGGCGGAGAAGATCAAACATCACGCGAAGTATATGGAAGCCAAAAGAACTGGGAGATGAAGGCAACCCCGACTATCATTTCTAATTGGGATTTTAATACTGACTGCACTGATGAAGGATTCTGGCGCCGAACCAATTACTATAAGTCAAAAATCAAATTCTGTCAAAACCCAAACCCTAATAATAAGTATGAAGTGAAGAAAGATGAAAGATTTATTCGTGAGTACAAAAAAGATCCAAGATTTCATGAAGCTATGTTATCATTTCTAACAGAGAATAACAGAGTTTTCCACGAGAAATACGGCGGCAATATTGAGAAAGTTCATTGCCCAACTATCCGCAAAGAAACACAAGAATGGAGAAATCGGCAAGATACAATTAACCGCTTCATCACCCAACGAATTGTTAGAATAAATAGCAATGACAATAATGAATACATGCCAGAATACCCGCTCAACATAGTGGCAAGCAAATATTCAGAATGGTACAATGAAAACATCGGCAAAAACTATAATGAGGACATATCCGGCTTAATGATGCGTTTTGAGAACTCTTGCCTGCAAGGTTATTTGGTAAGGCATACAGATGGGAGTATGATTCTCCGCGGCCATAGAATCCGAGATAGCTCAAGTGACCACATAAGGGACAATGAAAGCATTATAGGCAGTTTCTTGGAAAAACAAGAACTTATAGCGGTGGCTGCGGCTGCTGATCTTAGTCCTCCTCCTGACCTCCCAGATGGATTAGCGCCCAGAACCGTTGCCGTTGCCGCTGATGACAACAATATTATGGTCATAGAACATCCAGAATTTGATACTTCTGAATTCGATTCATTTGAGAAGAATGCTTCGTATAAGCTACAAGGAGAAGGTTCTATTCCAGTTACCACAACAAAAGAAATTAAACAACTGGATAGCATTTTGATGAGGAAATCAGTTGCTGAAGATGCTGAAGAAGCCAAGCATAAACTTACGAGACTTCATAATATGGTTTGATAACTCCGTTATCACGGCTCCGCCGTTGTTCACCTTCGGTGAACATACGTGCTCGCCACTTACTGGATATTATTATCACTGGCCGATGACGAGAATTTTCTTTTCCCGATTTCTGCCCGCGCCGATTACGCTTTCCTTGATAGTGTAAACATTATTCCGTTTGCGGAAATATATTTTTTGATCCACTCCCACAATTATAGCCTCTAATATTTTTTTGTCTAACTGATCAACTATGGGAATTACACCCATTCTATCGCGGCTTATTGCACATGCTTTATAATAATTCTTGATTTCTTCTGGTATGTTTGACTGCATTTCGTTTCACAACAACAATATTATCTATAATATTATTATAAATAATATTATTTATGGCGACAGAAGTATATAACACCAAACAAATTTGTATATAAAATGGTTAGTTACTATTCTCTTGTTAGCATTTTCACAGAAGCGTCCGGATGCGCTAAAATTGACGTAAAATTCATTGACGTCAGCATGTACAATATTACCCGGAAAATGAAACAACTCGCAATTGATTATATCTGCAATGCTGTCGGAAAAAACAATTTTGTTGATACTCTCTCTGCTGAGTACAGAGATCTTGCAGTGGAAAAACTCCCCTTAGGATACGTTCTCAAGGAAGGCGATCTGTACAAACGTGGCCAGATCGACGTATTCCTTAACACTTTCAATCAGGGCTTTCTCCGCTCTTACACCACCAGCAAGTTGATGGTTACTTTCGCCATCATCGCTGCTGAGGCCACCAGCAAGGCCGTCGAAAAGGACTACAAAGTTGTTATAGACCAGATTAAAGAACGTGCTAATCAACAGCGATCTGAAAGGCTTGATGTCTCTTGCATTAATATGGATGTGGAGGAAGAAGAGCCTGATGATTCTGCTCCGCAGGAGCGTTTGCACGCTAGGGATGACGATACTGATTCAGTGTCTGAGGACAATTAAATAAATTCTTTATCGATATCTACATATCCATCCAATGCACTCATTCTTGCTGATTTTATTTCATACATGGATGGGTTTCCAGATGTGCTCTTTTTTTCCTTATCCCGCATCATTTTCATAGAAAACCCATCACATATTATGAACTTAGGATTATATTTTTGTTTTACCCCATAGCTTTTCTCGAACATTAATTTCTTCTCGTCAATCGCTAGCGCCGGTGGAGTTAGTATAGGAAGACCGTTTTGCATAACATATTTGCCATTATCCCATTGAACAACATTCAATCGCCAAGCGTCCAAAATACAATGTTTGATGCTAACAATATTGTTCATGAATTCTTTCTCATCGGCCTTTTTAAGCTGGTTTCCATAAAATGGATTTATTCCGATCTGTAAACTTTGTTCTATAATATCATCACGAACCGCCAGAAAATCCAAACACGTTTTGTATGATAGCATTGATTTTTTGCACCATCTTTCAAGGGCGTCCAACCCACCTTTCTCAGATATAATTTTTTCAATGGCGGTGAATAAAACAAGCCCATCTATGAAGTCATCTGCTATTATCAGCCTAGTTCTATACACTACATTATCGTCTGATGTACCTTTTCGGCCGTTTGTTAGATAGAATGGCAAACCGCTTCTGTAAATGTCAACCCACTTTATGTCCGCAGTCATACTAGACTTAAAATCACTTGGTCTGATCATTAAATACGCCGCAATTGCTATCATATCCAGCGCGCTGCATCCCCACATATACGAACTCAGAATTAGTTTTATTTGCTCTGGGGATAATCCGTTGAACAAAGCCGCCAATTGTCCGAGTTTTGTTATTCCGAATGTAGTGGTTGTTTTCGGCTTGAGATTAAAAATGTCATCAGATTGATCCCTACGGAAATCCACATCGCATTTAGGGGATATAAACCCTAAACAATATAATTTCTCCAATTGATATTCTATAGTGTCCAGGGGGATTTTATCTATTGTGTCAATCATATCAGTGCGGAATGTATTATCACTTCCAACAATTTGCTGGGACAGCAATGATAACATAATTGGGGAAATATCCGATGTTTCAATGTCCGATAATTGATTGTCTTCCAAAGAATCATATATGTATTTTGGATATAATGGCCAGAACTCACCTTCAGACTTCCTATTAGCTCTTCCTGCGCGTTGTCTTATGCGTGATTTCGTTGCTGGGACCGTTATAACACCGCCTACACTGTAATTTGCAATGAATTGCGGGCCTCTGTGATAACCGCTGTCACAAACATATTTTAGAGTGTCAATGGTGACTCCTGTTTCCAATACAGATGTGCCGAAAATAACCCTGCGAAATATAGTTGCATCATCGCTGGCGTGCAAACGCTCCTGCGGAGCAGAATCAACACCAAGACGCGAAAGAGCTACTACATCCTCATTAACGCTTTCCAAATCGGCGAACAATAACCGGTAATCATCATTATTAGAATTAACTGCTTCACGATCTATTATAAGTGGCAATAATAAATTCTTTTTGCCCAAAGATTTATTCAGCCCTTCGATACGGGAGACACATTCTAATATTTCGCCACGAGATGGCATGAACACTAAAATATCCCTATTGTCTATAGCATCATCCATTCCTTGCATATGTATCTTTTTCACAGTCTCAACGGCCGCAGATATATAATTAACCACAGAAACACTGATTGTATCCCAGCGCTCAGTTAGGGGATATGCAAACCCTGATACCTGTATGTAATTTGTTTCCTTGTTCAAACCGTAATATGAGATGAATTTATCAGAGTCAAATGTAGCGCTCATCAATACTAGAAAAGGCAATTTGGGGTTCCTTTCATTGCGAATGTAAAAATTTTTTATCATGTATAGAAGAAGGCAGAGATCTAAACTAGCCTCATGAGCTTCATCAATTATTATGAATTTATATCTCTCTATTATTTGATCGTCGGTGAGCGTTTTGAACTGAGCTATCAAAACACCAACTGTGGCGTATGTAAGTCCGAATAATGGTTGCTTCTTTGAAGGTCCGGTTTGCCAACCCATATTCTCTCCAAGTTTCATGTATTTATAGAACTCACTACCGCCGATTTGATCTTTGGGAATGGTTATAGCGTTTATTACTCTCGGCTGTGTAACTATTATGTTGGACTTAGATCCTCCGTTTGCTATGAATTCTTTGAATAAAGCTGGAGGTAGCGCGGTAGATTTTCCACTACCTGTGCTGCTGAGTAGCACTAATATTCTGTTTATTAATCCTTCTTTGTGAATCCTGTCTTTGAACCATTTCAATATATATTCTATGGGGACCGTCGCAGGGTTTTCAGGGAAAATTAACGATCCCGGCTTTAATAGAGTTATGACTGGCATTCTATATAATAATGAAAATAATTCATTTAATATAGTTTGTTTCGCATAATGCCTAACACACAGCAAATACTTACAGCCACAGCCGTGGTTTTGATGATAATAGCCATCTATTACATTATTAAGTGTGGATTGAAACCCATGGCCGAAGGCTTATTTAACAAGAAAAAGATGATTATGGGCAAAAAAACAGGATCTGATTGTAAAGTTCCATACCATCCTAAAGGATGTGGATGTTGGAATTATAGCAGTAAATATGGAGCGCCCCCAGCAGTGGTGTATAAATTGCCCGGAAAAGCTGGAGAAATGATAAATGCGCCATTCAGTGGCCCAAGTTTCTATTCGGCCCACAATAACAATACTCTGGAACAACGCCCTGGTAGCTTTATGGAGTTAATAACATACGGCGATTTCCAAGAACCACCGGCCGCTATTGTCAAACTCATCTATCAAGAAGGCTGCGAACAACACCCACTTGTTCCGATGTTCTGGCATGTGAAAGATCAATATGAATCAGATGAAACCAACCCATCTAGCCGAATTAAATTTGTGGCTGAGTTGGCGGATCCAAGTGATCCATACAATTGGGAGAGTGTTTCTGCTTATGGTCCATTCCCTAAAATCATAAAAATTAGACCAAATGGACAAATCTTAGAATATCCTGGTCACGCTAACTTCGGCGCAATCGTCGACTGGGTGCGCGATTCAAGAATATTGTTCAATGGACCATATTATTGATTGCTTCGCAATCGGCTGCGCTCTAGCCCAACGCTGCGCTTTTGGGCGTCGATGCTCGCCCCTGGTTTGTATACATTTTAGTGGTGATCAAATCCGAGGTGTATAAGCTTTTGCGCTCGCGCTCATTCCGTTACTATGTTGCCTCTTAAGTATTACAATTTTACTTTTTTGAGGTCCGACAATGCTTTTATGTTTAGTATTCATCGCATCCATCAACTCTGAGTGGGAAGATACATTTATAGATTTTTTGATACGGTCAAGCATATTGATGGCGCTTACAATCATGATTCTATTTTCACGGCCAAGACACATATAATTATCTGAATTGGATTCATATGGAATCAATATCTCATTCATTCTACACGTAATACAAGTAAGAACATATGTTTGCATTTCGTTGCTCATTGCCTTGGGTGTGTTGAATAAAACAAAATTATATTGATTTATTAGAGATTTCAGAATCTCCAACCTCTGCTCATCAGATATCATAATTGACCCTTTACGTTGTAAAGAATCCAATGGCCGTATATTTAATTCAATATTTTGACATAGAATATGTTGTGTACGAATATATTTCGTGTGATTAAAATTAGCTATGCATAGTGAACTGATTGCCGCTGCTATAATCCTAATCATCATATATTTGGCCGTGAAAGTGGGATGGTTAAATTATGATGGTTTTCAAGGAAATGTGAATGTAGTTCCTGAATCTGTTATGTCATATTACAAGAGCCTGGAACAAGAAAGATACGGTGCTAATAAAGTTGTAGTAGGAATGCACTACACCAATTGGTGTAGTTATTGCAAACAAATGAAACCCGTTTGGCAGGAAGTAAAAGCATCACTTAACAATCCCAATTTTTCTTCAGTAGTAATGTTGGAGAATGATGAAGAAGCCAAACCTACACCTGGTGTTTCAATGTATCCTACTATTATACGTTATGAGGGTGGTAAAGCAAGGCGATACAAGGGCAGATATGATGTCGATGAGTTGAGAACATTCATATTGACTCCATTTACCGTCACAACATTTGGCACAATGATGCCCGTCGCTTAGGCCAACGCTTCGCTTTTGGCCGTTGCTCCTACAGGCTGCGCCGCAAGTGTCGAAGACACTTGCTCGGCTCGCCACGTAAAGGTATAGTTTATTGTAGGTCAGTGCTCATTTCATTCGAGACCTAATGTATGCCCATCTGAACGAAAAAAATATTTTTTTCACTTATTTTAGTGGCGAGCCGCAGTTGAAGCGTTAGCTTCGACAAGGCGAAGCCGTGGTGGCAGTGTTGCCGAAGGCGACACTACGCCACCAAATAGAACACTGGAACATCCATGGAATGTTTTGTTTTCGGGACCTTCAATTCATAAACTTCCATGGCGATCAGTTCAAGATTTCCGAGGTAAACAAATGTTTTACGAGTTTTGTCGTAAGAACTGCAATTGATTCGAATATTTCCAGCACTTGCATTCGCTTTTCTTTCATTATATTCGTCAATAAGATTGCTTGTAGATCTCTTCTTTTTCCCATAGCCATCCATCTCCGCAAGTTTCACGGCAAGAATATTTACTTTCTCATCCCTCTTTTGTTTGATAAATTCGCGGATCCTTGCGGGCATATTGTCAAACGTAACAGAAATACCACCAGGAGTATTCCAAACGTCTTCTTCAAGTGATGTCTTATAGTAGTCACATTCACTAAACGGGCCGCATGATGGTGTCATAACGATTCCGTATTTACTTACATCCCCCTTTGAGTTTTGGGTGATATTGCCACTTGTCCCTACGAGTGGAAGAGTCTTAAGGTCATCCGGGGAGAAGTTTTCGATAATGAATCCGTAATAATCTGAGTCGAATTTACCAGCCGTGGAATTGATATTATCGATCAATTCCTTCGTCTTTTCAACAGTTACGGCCCTAAGAGCAGCAGCTTCTTCAGCGGCTTTCTTAGCGGCTAGCTCAATGGCCTGCTTTTCTTCTGGTGTTAGGACCTTTGTTGACGGCATGTTTCTTCGTATCCATAGGTTTATGTGGATTCAATTTTTCTCGCTGCGCGCCCTCGGCGCTTCGCTTGCAGCTCCGTCGTGGTCTATTTTCGCTACGCTCAATAGACTGCTCACGCTACGCGTTCGCACCGCTCCGCGGCACTTACTCGCTGAGCCCACTGATTTGTCCGGCCCAATATTATACAATTAAACATAATAGCTTGCCCCCAGGCTCTTTAAAAATGATCATTCAGGCTATTGCTTTGCGATAAGGGAACTATTTTCTCCCCTCAAATATATGCGAAATGAATTCCGCCACAATCTTATTAGCTATGTTGCTGATAATCCTGATAATAATCATAGCCGTTAATATGAGCCAGACAGCCTCACTGGTAGTGGGTGGAGTGGGTGCCGTTACCATGTCATTTTTCGACGACATTACTTCGCAGCAAGGAGGCGGCAGTAGAATGGACCGCCGAGATTATATGAGGGCCGTACAACGCAGTGCTGTATATAATGACCCATTTATTGGATTCTATTCGCATCAACGTACAGGTGGAAGTGAACAAAATATATTAGAATCAGCTCCTTTAGATTCTCCACTTGTTTGTGAGATCAATGGTGGATCTAAAGACGCACTGGCGTGCTTTGGTGGAAGCGTAACTAAAGACGAATTCTCTACATTATACGAGAAATTTAGTAAAGATTTAAAGGCCGGGGAAACAGACAAATTTGAGTCAGCTCTTAGTATTACCGATGTGAAAAATCCTGACTTGATCATCGGATTTCACTATGCTAATTGGTGCATATATTGCAAAGATATGAAGTCTAAGTGGGGAGAAATTCTTTCTGGAGTTCGTAAAGAGAATATCGCAGTAATAGCAATAAATGAAGAGAGGAATAGAAACCCAATTATAACAACAATACCAACAATAATAATGTATAATGTTAAGACCGGTTTGGCCGAAAAATATTATGGGAAATCTAAACCAAAAAAGATTTTGAAGTGGGTTTTTGCATCTTAGCGTATCTAAACCGGTTGTTTTTTTGCTCGTGTTTTTGGTTGCGGGACCGTAGGCTTTGCTGGTGCAGGAATATCTAAAATAAGGCTCATATCATTATTTTCAGTTGATTTCGCATTCGGAACCTTCTTTCTTGCACCTCCTTTCAGAAGCCGGGCGCGTCCTTCTGTTAGCTTCTCATATCCCATTTTCTCCATCTCGGCAACGAAAGCATCTACAATTGGCTTTCCACCGGTAAACCATCCATTTTGAATATGATTGCCGCCATATTTCTTGACGAATTGAGTCATGACCTCTTCAGCATCACCTCTGAGACATTTAATAGCTACATGAGTCTTTAAATTATTTTCTCGATCCCTTTCCATTTGTTTACGCTTCTCAATAACGTCGTTACTGGCCCCTACTTTAATTGGCATGTTATCACCATGTCTGCCCAATTCATGGATGAAGTAAACAAAATAAAACTTTGCGGGATCTGTATTCCCGATGGTTAACCTTGAATCCAATTGATCATCTGAGGTCTCTCCGGTGGTAATATCCGTTGGCGCAGTTTTCTTTTTTGCTCCTGACATTTCAATAATAATATTGTGTCGGAAACATCTAATATGTTATTTTTTTTGATTGATTCGCGCCTTCTGCACGAATCTTATACTATGTATCGCAAGTTCCACTCCGATCTGCAAACAAAAAACAATATATGGTAACTTCATGACTCCTGAACGAATCTTATACTGTTCTGAATTATGTATTGCGGCTCCGTATAGTCGCAAGCTCCACTCCGATCTGCATACAAAAAACATAATAACATCAAGAGAATAGAACACGCATATGGTCGAGCACGACGGCGACGATCGCGAAGCGATCACTTAATACTTTTTCTCCCCTTTACCGTAGTATTCTACTCCATGCCCGCCCGAAATCATGAGCTTATTAACGCATTTACCCGGGTAAAGTATTCCATCCACCTTATCAACTTGGTAGATATTACCAAGCCATCTATTTCCATATTTATCGTTATCTATAAAGTTAACAAGAAGATCCTTTCCCATCACCAATCCGGTCATATATTCCTTGGCAGCATATCCCTTCACCTTCTCATCATTATTCTTGGTTCTTAATTCTGCTGAATTATACCCATACATTCGTATAGTGAAATCGTTAACTACACCATGAAATTTAACAGCTACATGAATTGTATCTCCATCATAAACTTGAATGCACTTGCAGGGAAAAGTCTTGCCAGATAGTGTAAACTTGGGTAGATCGCTCCCAACCTTCACCCTAGACAAATGCCTGAAAAGCTTATCATCTAACACATTACGCGAACCAACGTCGACCGTTATAGAGCCGTCCTTGTTCATATTTAATAAGCTATTTCCCTACCATCTTTAATAAATAATTCAGATGACTCATAATCGAAATCTGGGGTTTTACGTTGAGTGCCGCGAGACGGGTAATACCCAATTGGTGTTTTGGGCACATCTTCGGCTCCAGGAAGCTTTATATCTACTGCTAATTGCTTCAATGATATCATTACAGTTTCGGAAACATTCTCGTCCCCGTATGCTGCAGTAGATATTAGCAATGGATTTTTGCTGTCTATCACTCCCGTATCAACGCTTATACGAGATGCTGCTTCAACCAATTTCATCAGGGAATTATAAAATAACACATAAACATCGTCTCCCGTAATTATCCATTTTCCAATCAAATTAGAGAATAGATATTGAGCGCTGACAAACCGCAACTTGCTAGATTTTGATTTATCCTGCGATAAATATGACTTTTCAATAGATCCCACAGATGCAAACTTGCCCTTAGAACTGTAAACTGTTATATCTACGGAAGATTTACGCCCCTTTATATATTTTGGCAAGAATGATCCTGTATCAGCAAATTTCTTAATTCCAATTAATCCAACCTCTTCCGCCATTGATTTCATATCAAAGTGAATATATTCGAGCGTATCATATGTTTCAACTACGATCTCGTCAGTATTTATTTCAAACTTTAATTGCGGAATCGTTTGCCACATGTTAACCAAATATTTATTTGTGCCGTCTGATAATTTTTTCTTATAATCAGCGGCCATCTTTTGAACATACAAATATAATAGGGCATATGCGGTAGTGCCGCTAAATACATATTTGCCCATAGAGTATGGTATTTTTTGCAGCGATAAGCTTGTTCTTTTCAGAGAAGCCAATGGAATATCAGGAAGAGGGTAATATTTATCCATTAAATTGAATCTTTTTATAAATTTCCACCGAGCAAACAATGCTTCCCGAGGCGGTGAATCATACAAATATGTTAATCCAATATGCAAGTCCATTCTTTGGTAATTGGGATGTATTATTTTCATTCCCTCGTAATCAAGATATGGAAGTTTCTCGAACATATTAGGGGATGTATATGTTATATCAGCCAAGAATTGATTACCAACATCAACGCGCATAGTTTTAACAAACGTTGCTCGTATAGCGCGAACTTCTCCCAATCCAGCCGCGTATAATATGTCAGCGAGATCATATGCATCTTTTACGTTGTCTGGGCTATAAAAATCTAAATCAGGCATAGTAAGCTCTTCATCAGGGTAAATTTTATCCCCATGCAAACGCAGCGCATAATCTATAGCTGTCCCACCATAAATAATCAAACCGCGTTCTTTTATGAATTCTTTTATCATTCCGATAGCTTTCAAACATACTTCGTAGTTTGGATCTTTCTTCAAAGATACTTCTTCGTATTTACTCTTATTCTTTTCTATAATGTCCATTTTTCCGCACTGCTATGCATATACTTATCCAATTAAAAATTTGAATGCGGTGTCAAATATCGCATAGATAGACGCTCTGTTTAATAGATATTTTCGAAATCATGGAATACCAATCAGTTGGAGATGATGCCTTTAATTTGTTCACAGCCGATACATTCAAGCGGGAAGAATACAAATACAACTTATGCGATGCATGTGGAGATGCAATGATAATTGACCCCCAAAGGGGCACTTATACGTGCGACGGTTGTAATTCTCAGAAAAGTATAGTTGGCGGAATAGATGATTTTGCACAGGGCTCATCAAGTATCATTAGAATGCAAGGAAGCAAGAGCACTATAAAACACAGATCCGGTAAAGATACAACAGAAACAATTGGCAACAGTTATTACAAAAAATTCGTTAAATTGAACGCTGAATATGTGAAATTTCGAATAACAAAATCTATCGAACGAGAAAAACAATTAAGAGCTTCTGAATCTTTTACATCCAAAGAAAGTGAAATCACAGAATCTTCTCTTTCGACCTCTGATGCCGATTATTATAGAGGTATAGCCAAAGAGCATGGTGTTGATGACAGTTTTATTGATTTGATAGAAATAACGCATAAAACATCTAGAATACCTGACGATATTCTGAGCAACGTGGCCCGAACATATGCGGAAATATTCATGTATTCCAGAAAGAAAGAATATGATGAAAATGGCGTTCTCCTTGAAACCAGAGAATCAAGAAACAGAGGCAAGAAGTTATGGGGATTGATAGCATATTTATTCATGCAGGAATGTGCGAAAAGAAAATTCCCACTTGATTCTGATGAGGCCATTATATTCGTGAGCCCGCAACAAAAAGATGTATCCGTCACAAAAGGAGAACGAATCGCGCGAGATCTTAATTCTAACGGAAATCTTGAATTAACCCAATTAAACACTACTGTTAGTGATGAGAGAATTGAAAAGAAGTTAAAAATACTCGGATTAGACCAATCTCAATTTGATAGATATATTGGATTCGTTCGCGGCATAATGAAAACCGTAAGGGATGAGGGCATTGGTATCAGGACAATTGAAAAGACTCAAATCATTGGTTCTATTTACATCATCATCAAACAACTTGGGTTTAAAATAGATGCTGACACGATCGCGAAAAAGTGCGAAATACAGGCTAAAACATTTACATCATTTCATGATAGCGTAATGGAAAATGTAGTGGTATTCAATCATATATTCGCCAGATACAAAATCAAGTCAGGACTAGAGGGCAAATTAGTTAAGCGGAAGAAATAATTCCAAATTACAGATTTTTTTATTCATTTATTACATTCATTTCATTCCATTTATTTCATTCCATTTATTTCATTCCATTTATTTCATTCATTACATTCCATTTATTAATGTCGTTCCACACACAGGGCCAGTATTGTACAATAAAAGAAGGAGAAAACATAAACAATTACATAGTAGAACGCAAGCTCGGAAAAGGACATTATTCGACAGTATGGAAAGCCACAAAAGATGGAAACTCTTACGCCATTAAGGTATTTAGATCCAGTTCATATTATAGGGAAGTATTTGATAACGAACTGAAAATTATGCGCCTAATTTCCGAATTAGCCAAAACTGACAAAAACAGCCGATATGTAATCGAACACAAAGACACTATTGCGTTCCTAAAATTGTACAACGGAGGGGCAGAAAATACATTTCTAGGAACATCTGTGCATCCATGTTTCGTTATGCCTTTGTATGGGGAATCATTAGCCGATTTATTGGAATCACCTGATTATTACAACGATGAGTACATAGTGGCGCTTCCCATCCCCGCGGCAAAAAACATCATGACCCAAATTCTTAAAGGGCTTTCATTCTTGCATAAAAACAACATAATACACACTGATATTAATACAGACAATATATTAATGAAAAAGCCCATGGCTGGTGTACATAGTAATAATATTCAGGTATTAATATCGGATCTAGGAACTTCATTTCTCGCCGACAAACCGACAGACGATGGGAACGGGACAAAAGAATACTTATCGCCCGAACAGCGCCTAGATATACCATTAACCGTGCAAACAGATATATGGTCATTGGGATGCGTATTTTATGAGCTGGTAACGAATAGTTTGCTGTTTGATTTTGACGAGGATGATAGTAGCAGTGAGGAATCATTAGATGAATGCAGTGTTGAAGGGGGAGAAATGGAATCTGAGGATGATTCTGAAACCGATTATGTAGTTGAATGGGATGAGACCTATAAACATTTTATGATGATGGAGGGAATACTTGGACCCGCCCCCAAAGAGATTACTAAGGCTGGAAGACGATTCTTTAATAAACACGGCAAATTGCGACACAACCCAGAAATACCCAGAATAAATATAATAGAGATACTTCACAGAGAATTTGAATACACGCAGGAAGAAATCATCGGCATAACAGAATTCTTATATTGTATGATCCAATACAATCCGAATGATAGATTAACTGCAACAGATCTATTAAAGAACAAATTCCTCTTGGGAAAAAAAGCGCGCAAACGCCAATGATTGGTGCTCACACCTTCGGTGTTTCGCAACCAATCGGTTCGCGGCTTATTTTTTCCCTGCGATGCCTCCGTCGCGGTCAAGCTCCGGATTGCTTCGCAATCGGCTCAACAGCTTCGCTGTGGCGTAGCACTCGCTTCGCTCGTCACTACACCGTCGGACTCTACTTCGCTAACGCTCGTAGAGATCCTTACTCGCCCTCCGCTTGACACGCTTACTCGGCACATGCAGGTTTGCGAACAATGTTCTTTTTTTGAATAGTTAAATTGGCGAGCAATACCAGGGGCGAGTCGAGCGACAGTTGCGCAGCAACTTCGCGACGCAGCCCAGTTCCGAGCTTCGCTCGGAACGATAATATTTTACTTAATATATTGAGCGCCAATAACAAACATGGATAAAGTGAAGTTACGGGCAACAGAATTTGTGAAAACAAAACTAGGAACAGCAATAGTAATAGTTTGCATATGTATGATAATATGGGTAATATCATCATGGAATGTTCATGGAAATGATTACGAAAACTTTGTGAACGGATTCTGGGTAGCAGACGATGCTTTTTGCAACGAGTCCGAGATTGATTCTATGTTGTTATTTATAGGAAAATATGATAAATTAAGCGGCTCCCGCCCGGCTCATATGATCATAGCCGACGATATTATGAACCAGAAAATAGAAATAAAACACAAAAAAATAAGCTCAGGAATGTCGAAGAAAATAAATAAATTTAAAGTGGATGCCGATATTCAGTTCGAGGAAGAATGCCAAATACCGTCGGATGTAACATTGGAATTCGATGTGTTGAACGGAAGCTTAAAGATACATAAAGACGGCAATATGTACGCGATAATGCACAAAGATCATGAGATAAGCGAATCGTTTAATTAATATACAATTAAACATATTCACCGTACCTGTTGTCACAGCAGGACGTACTTGCGTATGTGCAGAAATTAACGGACCACTGCCGGATTATTTGTGCGTAATTGCTAGCAATGGCAATTTTAACCATCATTTAATCCTCTATCTGTGACAATTTCTTTGGGAGATTCGTTTCCCAAAGAGGCCATAGTATCATCCCGCGGGAGAAGTACTATGGTTAATTTTGATTTAAATTCGTGTCATATGGTTTATGGCCCGCCATATTGAGCGGAATGGGTATTTATATCACAACCGATGTTACATCACGATCTGTTGATGTTGCATCATTAGCGATGCTTTATGTTGGATAATAGATAATCCTATAAATATTTTTTCGCTGCGCGCCAGAGGCGCTCCGCTGGGCTGCGTCGTGATTGTCGAAGACAATCACTCGACTCGCCCCTGATTTGGTGTACAATTACGTAAACAATATCAGTGGCGAGCATCGACGTGAACCGCAGGTTCACTAGAGCGCAGCCCGTTTACGAACGTAGTGAGTAAACAAAAAAATAGTTTTGAGAGGATTATTATTCAGCCTTTTTAGCTGGCTTTCGCGGAACTTTCGGCTCAACTTTCGTGTATTCCTTAATGAAAGCAGGTCCCAATCCATGAGTAGCAAACAAGGCAACAAGAGTAGGAATGCTGACACTTTGAGTTCTGTGGTTATGCCAAACATATTTGTTCACAATGTAAGCAAGACATTTGATGAAATGTACAACAGTATTAATAACAACACCACGATATATATCATTCTTCCCGTATACAGCATTATCCATTGCTGTTTTAAGTTTCTGAATCAGTTTAACTTCCTTATCTTCCTTCTTGCAATCATCATCTAGTTGCATTCGAGCATTGGCCAATGTACTATTGCGGGGAATATTGACATTACTGATTACTTTGTTTGCAAAAGAGCAAATTGTATCAGTAAGTTGCTTATCGCACACACGAACAAATTCATTAATTCTGGCAAGATTCAATCTGTAAATCCTTTCCTGATTGTAATTCTCATCGGTCTTATTAGTATCCCTGATATATTTATCATCGTGTTCAGAGAGCTTAACGCCCTCAATTTCATAAATGAACCCTCCTCCGAGCTCGTAGAGATCCTTGGCGCTTGTTAAGATTCCTGAAATAAACCTGGACAAGAATTGCTTGTTTTCTCCATTGATCTTGATATAATTGGCCAGATTACTTTCCTTTTGGGCTTGTTTGCTCAGCCTGACTGTTTCATATGTAGAACATGTGATATAGTTATTTGTGGCCTCATTAACGATCTCGTAATCGGAAATTTCCGCCTCGTAGTCCTTTTTCGCGGCATGTACGTAAAGGTCAAAGGGCAGTTCTAGGTCTTTTTCGGGGATGTTGGAGGTCATTGTGTTGTGATTGTACTCATTTATTGAGATTCAATTTTTCTCGTTGCGGAGCACCTACGGTGCTCCTCCACTATGGCTGCGCCGCAGGTCAGCGAAGCTGACCCAAGCCGCTCTGCGGTGCTTGCTCGCCGCTGAATTAGGGGGCCAACATGCAAATATTAGTGCATAAACATAGCCTATACTAATGGTGACATAAAAAATTTTAATAATTAATTAATCCCAATTTAATAAAAAATAATTAATCCCAAATTATGAAGGACATGTATGGGGCGAGTAAGGATCTCTGCGAAGCATAGCGTAGCAGAGTCCGACGGAGCCGATTGACGAGCGTAAGTCGAGTAAGGTTTTTGCGTAGCAAAAGCCGACGGAGACGATTGTCGGAACGAAGTGGAGACAATCAATAGCGAAGTCAATGAAGGACATGTATGGGGCGAGCAGCGACGGCAAAAAGCGAAGCGTTTGCCTAGCGCGGAGCCGATTGAGGGCCTCGCCCTCAATCAAGGTACATATACGGTGCTTTTGGTCCAGATACTTCACCGGAATCATCTAACGGCCTCCATTTTGCATTAACACATGGGATAGATTTGGCATCATCGCTAATCAAGTCAAATTGCTTATTTGGCTGCAATTTATATATATCTGGATCGGCCCGCGATGATGCTATCTTGATTCCATACATGGACAATAATATTTTGTTTATATGGGTCAATATCCCCCCAACATATTCTCTAGCGTTTTTGGTTTCTTTGTAAGTGAACGCATACAATACAGGTTTCTTTACTTGATCTTCCGAATTCTTGGATAAATTCATTAAAGCATTATACATTTTCTTTTCATTGGCTATGAATGCTTTCTTGAGGTCATGTTGACTTATCCATGTAGTATCGCGCAAAGATGTTATACCACATATTCTTAACATTTCAACAGCTAACCAATGTTGATCGAACATGTACTTCTTCCTCACATCCTGAAGATATTTCTCTTCACTGTCGAGCGCCACCTCGTAATTTATTCTCTCCTCATTTTGTATATCTGCTAATTTAGAAAGCATATCGCCTTCTTTATTGTTATTGGTAAATCCAGTTATTTTTACTAAATTTCTGAATATTCTTCTACTGCGCGGATTATTGTATTCTTGAACAAATTGTTTGTCGATCTTACCACCCCACTGGTAATCTCTGCGCAATCTAAACTTTTCGAAACCATAACGCTCATCATTTGTTAGGTCCAAAGATGCCGACGATGAGTCCAGATCTTTCACCCCCGAATCTATAAATTTGTTCATTACAGCTGTTATTTCAGTGACTGTTAATTCAGGTGCCTTTACTATTAAATCAGCTTCTGTATTCTTTATTTGATTCTTCAGCCCGATGTTCTCCACTTCAATATCATTTAATTGGTCCAGATCAGCTTTTACTGATAGTTTAACTATCTTCGGCCCCACACTCGATATTAAATGTACAAATCGTTGTATAAAGTTATTCTTAGATAAATTCTTGATTCTAGTGTTCTCTAACCACACATAGAAATAATCATTTTCGTAAAATTTCACTTTGCCGCTAGCATCGTATTCAAATTCCAAAGGAGATTCACCCATTTCTTTGAACAGATTAGATCTAGAATCCATTAAGGTATTCCTAATAACCCCGACATCAACAGGGAGGTTTCTACGAGTACTGTCTATGCAAACTACATAATTTTTGCTCTTTAAATTTCGTATCCTACCAATCATTTGTATACAAACTTCGGCATGACAAGAACTGTCAGTAAAATATGCGTACAGCTTATCATAATGTGGTTTTTCAAATGATATTCCTGCTGATACCGTTGGAGTATAAATTAGCACATCATAACAGCTCCAATACTCATCTACGTTAGAGAAATGTAACTTCTTCTCTGACATAGGTGTTTTCGAACTATAGAATCCTATTTTGAGTGTCGGGTATTTAGACATTATACCTTCATACAACACTTTAGCTTCTGTAAGGCTTGATATGGCCACTGCTATCTTGTTGCCAGACCCTAAACTGTTGTATAAATCTAAATACCATTCGCTTTTGTTGACGGTTATGTTGTATGTATCATCAGTAGCATTCTGATATGAATTGAAATGATAGTTTATCGTTGGCAGAAATTTACTCCTCATGCGAGAAATGATTTCATATGTGCGGTTTGATAAATTGGCATCCATACAAACTAAATGGGAAGAGTATGCCATCAACCATTTGAACACCGCCCATGATTCTGCAAACTTCTTATGTAAACCCGAATCAAACTGATCAAATATGGACTCACACTCATCAAGAATCAACAAATCAGGCCTATGTTTACCCGCTCCTATAGTAATTCTATGTAGGCTTTCCACTTGTATAATAACGCGGCTATCGTTCAATTCACCAGAAACCTCATTATAGAGCACAAAACCCTTAAACTTGTTCTGAACCTCCTTAGAGAATGTTTGGCGAAAACTCACCAATATAATGTTATTAGTGTAGTAATCGGTGTCATTGAAATATTTGTTCACGTATTCAACGAGTTTTTTGGTTTTCCCCATCTTCATACAGGCACGAATGCATAATGTATCAACATACTCAAAATCCTTTAATTCTTTGGAAGAATAGATATTTTTGCAATCTGCTGGGAGTGATAAGAATTTGCTGTGATCCGCACTTCGTTGATCCGCACTTCGTTGATCCGCACTTCGTTGATCCGTCGCTGCGCTGTGTTGGTTCGCGCTTCGTTGATCTAGTACCAGATCCAACACCTTTTCCTGCACGATCTTCTTCGTCAACTTGGGTGTCGTATTATTCTCATACAACGGCGAACTGTTATCCGCCATAATTACCTCATCAACAAGCTCCGGCTCAAACGAGCCCATATAAACACGTCCTGTTCTATTATGTCTGCATAACATATATACTCTCGAAACTAATGCATTGTTTTCACTATTGTCAGTCACAACAGATAATATCAATGTATTATCATTGTCATGTTTTCGTTTGCATAAATCACAATATGACGGCTGAAGTCGTTTAAATTCTATCAACCCCCCGTTTATTTTGCGAACAGTATGATCGTCCCCAATATTTGCCAATGCCAATGCTTTATTGATATCGTTGTTGGTAAGATGTGTTTGGTCAAAGTTGCTCACGGAATCAACCACCGCATTGGTAGACCCTTTACGAAGTAAAGAATCAACAACCATTTTCTTTGGCAATAACACACATCCTTCAATGTTCTGGACAATGTAATGCGTCAGTCCCAAGTATTCTCCAACTGGAACTTTAACTCTATCGGAATTCTCTTTATGATTGTGTACAATTCTGAAATTCTGTATGGATTTGTAAACATAGAAGTCAATTATCGGATGGAAATCCGGCCTCAGAAATTTTGTAAAGTATTCTGAAACGTAATTAGCGGCTTCTGTGTTGGATTCGACATAATATCCTTTAATCACTTTATGATAACTGTATTTGATTTCTTTGCATTCTGGATCATATGCCGTACTTGTTGTTGTAAGTATATCATCAGGGGTTATTATCTTTTGATATGCTACATAGAAACTATTACATATGGCCTCATCAATGTCTTGTAATACTGAGTTATGTGCCTCTCCAATCACATTAAATTCTGGATCGTTTTCACATGCAGATTTAACACATGATGTTAGTAAAGACTCAACGGCGTCAATATCGAACTTAATTCTCTGAGGACGCTTGCCAATGATTACTTCGTGGAAACATTTATTACTATCATCCAATTTATCAAAATAATCTGAAAATGAGCTCATATCGTCGAATACATAATATTTGTTCTCTAATGAATTTCTTACCACAAATCGTTTCCCTAGAGATTCAATGGTAGGATATCTCATTTCTAAAACTTCATCCAAATTACATTGTGGTGTTGATTCTTTACAACGTAAAGGGTCTACCAGTGTGTTGGTTGATTCTTTGGGTATGAACAGATAGCGAAATGTCGTAAACGTAGGCATTTAATCGATCAAATATCAAATAAGGGGTTTCAATTTTACCTCTTAACTCGGCGGGCATTTATCCAGGCTTGTTGTGTTTAATTCATAAATATGATATGTTTTGCATAAACAAAATATTTAAATATAATGATATAATGGTGTTAGGCGCGATTGTTGTTGCCGACAAAATTTCTGATGTCGCGAAAACTGATGCTGGACAATACGCAATAAAATCCGCGAGTGATGTTCTCACTACAGAAAGCGGCAGAAAGGGAGTTTTAAACACTGTAAGAGATGCTGCAGATACAGCCGCTGGGGTATCTAGAACTGTATTAGAAACAGGATCTGATCTATCTGGCCGATGGTTGTTTAACTACACATCTCCGGAAACCAAGCAAGATAAAGCACTATTGGCCGCCGTGATTGAATATAAAAAATATGTGGGAACAGAAGGAATATCACCGGAAAAGAAATATTGGGAATCTATAGAGAAAAGCTCTCAAGATAGGAGGAATCCAGTAAATATTAACATGAATAAAGCGCTCGAAACACTCAGTGCCGTGCAAAGGGGCGCTAGTGTAAAATATGGCGGCCTCATGGCCGACAGTATAGAAGATGCAAGCAAAAGCGGTGGTGGTGGCCATCAAATACAAGTCGCCATAATGATTCTATCCATCATATTTATAATTTCCTTGATTTACATTGCTCTAATGTCCAGTGGGAAAATAGTTAATAAGGACCAATCCCCAGCAAAAAATACGATAATTGTGAGCGGGGTTTTAATACTCGTGCTTGGTTTTATTCGTTTCATTTCATAAAACAATCCTCTTATTAGACATTAGTGTTGCAGGGCCGAACTCATCTTTCCATGTAGTTTTCTTTGCCTCTTTGTATTCTGGCATGATCTCTTTATATTCAGATATTCGTTCCACAGAGTTAACCATTCTAGATTCGGAATGTATTATTTTTTCATAGCAAGATAACATTCGTGATGTGAACTCATCATCGTGAAGCATTCCGCAATTCGATCCTCCTTCTGACAACACATATGAGAGTATGTTCTTTTCACCCGCTGATGTTATATTTTTCTTAAAATCCATAGCGCATATATACAAACTTCCGCCGGCATATGGGTGATATAATTCGCATGTAACGAACGAATCAGCCAATATATGAATAACCCGAATCCATTCGGCAGTTAGTTTCAACGGAATATTTGCTATGATATTGGAATGTTTATGCATGCCAACAATAGATCTGAGAACCAATTTATGTGATGTAGCCCCCAACACAAACACATAGTCAGAATCACAAGATTTCAACTTTATTTCAGTGAACAATTCTCTTATAAAAGATGGAGTTTTGGAGCGGCTAGACGATGTTATTATTAAGTTTTCTTCTATGTCGGCGCATTCTATCTTTACCATCGCAACTTCAGATCCCGTTATATCTTTCACATGATCGCCAATGTATTTTTTCGCCCGCCTTGTACCTGAATATTTGGATGCATAATCATCGCCTTCTGAAAACATAGCCAAAGTAAAATTATTATTAGCTTTACGGCGATCAGAAGGGTTTCTACTATTCATGTTTCTTTTATCCCGCAAACGTTCCTTTACCTCGTCAACAGATATCAGCGGCCGACCATCACTACAGAATGAAATCCACTTCCATTCAAGGCCATCTAATCCAAGGTCTCGTGATCGCGTCGCCAGGAAATGATTCATAGCGCAAGTAAATTCAAGAGCACATTCTCCAATTTGTACTGTTTTTATTATTTTCTTCCAATTTAATGGCCTAATTTTGCGGGATATTATTTTAGCGGCCAATCTTTCTTTACCAACTACTTCTGCAACTGCAGCATCATTTTCCCGTTTTTGAATCTTTTCAGCCATTTTCTTCTTGCGGCTGTCATAACTAACTCCTAATGAAGGACAAATATAAACTTGTATGATTTCCCAATAATCAGGCCAATTCATGTTTGGATATTCTATGCCGAGTTTGTTCTCCAATAACATATCATAGTGCTCGTATTCGTTTATTATGCAGTTTACATCTATTCCAATTGGGGTTATGTATTCAAGCCAATTGTATATTTCGTCGAATTTTTCTATATGTTCGGCGTCGGGAACCGTTCCGGGAGTTATATTCCCAATATTAAGAGATGCAATATCGTATCTGGGCATGTTTGTTAGTTATTTTGTTGCTTCGCAACAACGCAAAGGGCTACCCGATGTATCGAATAGTTCTATGCAAAAAATTCAATTTTCGGGGGCCGATCCGCAATAATAGTGTATTATCGCAGCCTATACTAATGTAGATATAAAAAATATTAATAATTAATTAATTCGAAGTCAATAAAAAATAAGCGCTATAGACAGTATCAAGTGGCGAGCCGAGCAATGGTTGCATAGCAACCTTGCGGCGCAGCCTGTTGCAGGCCAGGCCTGCAACATTTACATTTCTGTTAGAGGCTTTCCCTGAGCGTCAACAAAGAAGCACAGAGCACCAATCCGCTTAATACCATTTTGCGCCAAGCATAGTGTTCTGTTGTTCTTATTCAAACCTAGGCTGGAAACATCATCATCAGGAAACATTATAGCTAAGTCTTTAATTATATTCTTAGCCTCTACATGGTAATACTGCATAGCTATTCCTGTAAGGTTGTCAAGATGTTTAAAGAATTCAGGAGCTATCTTTTCGGGCAAACGTATTTCCAACTCGTAATTGTGTGGAACTATGCTTAATTGCATACGCAATCTATATGTAACGCCATCAGCCTCAAATGTCATCTCTTGATAGCCCGAAAAGTTCTCCGCTTTTATTTTTGATATGTTTGAACGCAAACGTTTCCAAACAGCATATATTTCGGTTTTCTCAGCGGGTACAGCCTTCGCGCGTTCGTATTCAGTTATTTCGTGTAATCTAGCAGCTTCATCGACTGCTTCTAACAAATAAGACTTTATTACTTTACTCGCCATTGTTCGCGAGAAATTCATTAGCTGATCAACATTATCCTTGCTGAATCCTTTCGCCTTAGCTGCGGCATATAATTCTGGTGTTGGTTTGGACATGCTGGACAACGCAGTGCTGGACAACGCAGTGCTGGACAACGCAATTGATTATATTCTATATCAATCTAAATGGAAATTGAATATTATAATGTTCAATATATCACTTCAATGGATCGCCACAGGAATCATGGACTAAAGCTCAACAAGATAATACCAAACAAATTATCGAAAGTAAAAGTGCCGAATCCTGGCAAAATTAAGCTTTCTAAAAAACCTGTAAAGAACTACAATATTGAGCAATTCTACAAACTTAAGGCGGTGTTAAATGCTAAAAAATCGGAAATGGATAAGTTTTACATAGATAAGAATACTGGAGAGAAGTTTTCTCAAATGACTAACGCGCTAAGAATAACAAATCAGCTTAGATTCGATATAGAGAATGAGTACAACGGCCAGCATGTAACACGTGCTTGGTTGAAGTTTTATGAATTATTCGTTCATTTTGGGCTGAGCGATAACGGCGATAGGTTACGTGTATTCTTTAATGCAGAGCTTCCTGGCGCTGGTATTTGCTCGATAAACCATTTAATGAAAACGTATTATTCGAACGTAAACTATTCATGGATTGCAAATTCACTAGTAGTTGGCAATGACATCGATGAGAAGATTAATGCGCTTGGTGATCAATATGGAATATGGGCCAATAATAAGGACAAATGGCTGATGGATGTAGATCAGCGAGGTGATCGCAAAAATAACAACGGAGATGTTACAAACCTAGATAATATTCTCGACATGAAAGCTCGAATTGGTGATGATAAACCAGATGTTGTCACTCATGATGCCGGAATTGATGTATCGTTTGTAATTGATGATTTAGATGAGCAAACCGGATTCAATACACAGGAATACAAAAACATGAAAATACATTTTGGATGCGCGTTAACAGCTTTTGAAACATTGAAATTAGGAGGGGATTTTATGGCCAAACAATACACATTCTTTGAATCATTCACCATTAACTTAATCCTCATATACGCCAGTATGTTTGAAGAATTCTACATTTGCAAGCCTATAACCAGCGGGCAGAGTAACTCAGAAATATATTTGATCGGCAAACGATTTACTGGTATGTCGGATGATATTGCAAAAATTTTCCGCGATCGGTTAGTGAATTGGAACACTGACCCGTTCTTCGGTGAAGAAGAGCTTGCTAAACATTCGGAGGCTTTATCGGAAATAGAGAGGTATTGCCGCATGAGAAATACAGAACAAATTCAATACATCAATGAAAGCATACAAATATTCAAGGAAAGCAAGGGGAATGTGGGGGCTGTAAAATCTTATATGAGAGATATACTCAAGGTGTTCTCTAATAATTGGATACAACTGTATAAGCCCAGGAAGATAACAAATTCTGATCACATCTGATCACCTCTGGTGATCGGCTGCGCGCTAGCGTAGGCTTCGCCTACACGTCGCTGCTCGCCAGCATACTGATTTTTTGCCCGATTATCATACTAAAATGTTCATCAAAGATAATATTATTTGTATATGAACCCTCGATTTATACCTCCTTATGAAAGTGCGGATTGGAGCAAATGGCATTCCATACTCAGCAAAGAGATCTCCGATTCCGCAGATTTCGACCAAATGATGACGCAATTACATGGCGATAAGTATGACCCCAGAGCGTTTTCCAACTTCTTACACAGCTATTACCTCGGTGAGAATGAGAGCGGTGTGTTCGGAGATATAGACCCGGATGTTTCAATTAACCACAGGCCCGAAACCCGCAGAATAAACAAGAAAGAATTGTTCGCATCTATTTTGCCATTCATTCAAGGTTTAGTGGTCAAATTCCCCAGCATAATGTACAGTTTCATGATGTCGAAAATAGATAATAATCTATCAGCAGATCAGATTAACAAATTGCCGAAGGATTATATTATTAACGAACTCATAGAAAATAGCGCAATTTATCCGCTGAGTATTGCCAAACAGCCTATGACAAATATAATGATACCTCGAACCCATGTAACGGCTATTCTGGCATGTGCATTCTTCGGCCTATTTGATTTGTATGAATGTAGAGGGGATGTAGATTCTGCTACATTTTCCAATGTGAATTTTCTCAACTTCATTACAAAAAACAACACATCTGCGTTTGAATGTATAGTTAATTATTTTGCCCGAGTTCAGAGGGAGTTGCCGGCGGGGAATGTTATCATACGCCGTGTTAATACTTCGCCGAAAACATCCACTTGGTCCAAAAACGCGCCATTGTCCCACGTCCGTTTATACACCAACATGCTGGCCGAGAATTCGCATGCGAACGTGCAGCTTTTAGCACATTCTTCATTTGATATGTTCTCTCCGAAGAACAACGATATTGAACCATCATATATAAGATTCTTGATTCACCCTGAACTCTTCATCTTGCCGATATTTGTGGAAAACCTCACTAAGAATGAATCTTTAATAGTTCTTGGGATCGAAACTTACTCATCTGTTATTTATTCTGATAAGGCCGTTGGCTACAACTCAATAAAGTATTCCGGAGAGTATTATGATAATGTGCAAAGAGTGAGGAATGGAACTCCTGCAAGAACGCTAATATTCGTTCCGGCGTTACATACGGATGGGGCTGAGCACGCCAGCAAATACCTAGACTCATTTAAACAAACTCTAGACATAATCCATGATGCCATCCAGAATGTGGTGCCAAATGACAATACAATGCCCAGATTTGTAGTTGACATATCAATTGGCCCTTGGTCTCCACTGCAATATGTTCAATTATTGTTAGCGGCTAGTGCAGTTGGTAATACTCGTATTCATTATCACAGAAATGATATGCTTGAATCGAACAAAGATCGTAAGATAATACAAAAAATAGAAATGTTTATGTTGGCGCTATCAAAGCATAACGCCGGAATGAAGGCAGTAATATCAGCGTATAACAAATTTTCACAGGACTTCCGAAGAGATAGGGACAACAATTACGGCGAATATGATCCTAAGACGATTGATGTGTTTAGTATAGTCGCGCAGCGACTATAAGTAGTCGCTAGGCGAGAGATTCGCTCTTGCCGTCGCTTCTCCCATATAATGGTTCTTCGTAATATCGGCTAACGCTCGCTATGCTCGTTGCCTGACATGTGCAAGCCTGTTGGCTAATCATGTGATTCTCACTATAGAAACCGTTCATCCTCCCAAACTTTTTTGTAAAGGATTGGTAAAATAGAGGAGAGAGGTCAAGTGGTCAAAAACAGTATAAGTCGAGTAAGGCTCATTTGTTGCACTTTTTGCTTCAGATTGCCTTCGGCAATCGGCTACGCTAGGTCTTGCTTCGCAAGAGCCGTCGCTCGCCTTCGCAAATCACAACATAGGTACAGGCCGATGGTGTAGCACTCGTTTCACTCGTCACTACACCACAGCTACGCTGTTGAGACAATTGCGAAGCAATGAATTTAATTGGACTCATAGACTACTTTATCGCTATCTTCTTTGTCATGAGGCTTGGCTAGGTCTTCAATGCCCTGATCGAGCCTGAATTTCGTTGTACGCCTGTTGTAAGCGATAATGTTGGCCTCCATCTTTTTTGCATAATTCATGCACTTATCGCCCATAACGATCTCTGCGAATTTGGTGTGGTGTAAGAAATGGCCCGTATCAAAGTGGTAGAACAAAGAAATCATCTCAGCCGCTCTTGCTTTGCTGATAACATCCATATTAGCCATCTGCATAACAGCGAACACTATGCCAGAGAATTGGTCTGAAATAGGCTCTAACTTCCTGGTGGCCTCTTTCTCATCATCTAACATTTGTTCAATCATACCGCGCAACATTCCTGTTACGGCTTCAATGCCTCCTTCTCTTTCATTTTCTTTTTCTTCTTTTTCGCGATCATCGCATGCTTTGCATGATTCCTCGGTATCCAAATCTTCAACGGGGGAATGAACGCGTTCTACACGCTCACTTGATCGGTTTATAACGTCTTGAACAGCGTCTTCAGACATTTTATATTGTTGATCAGGCATTTCTTTAATTATAATCTCGTCTTTTCGTGGCCTTCCTACAGTTCTGCCGCCAGTTTTCTCAAAATTCTTTCGTTTTCTTTCTTCAGATATCTTTTCTTTGTTAAGATGATATTTTTCACGTTGTTTTCGCCTAATTTCGGCCCCCTTGTCCTTTCTTCTCTGGCTTTCTAATATTCTTTTCCTTTCGTTAGCATAAGATATCTTATCTTTTTCAATTTGAGGGTCCATTAATTATTTTATATTGCACGTGATTTTATATCGCTTGTATATAGGAGACTATAAAGTTAGCAAAAAACTTCGGCAAAGTTTTTAAAAAGCGTTAACACACGCAGATTACATTAAGGGAGAGAAATCTTTAATTGATTTATTAAAATGACCAACTCAAAAAAGCATCTCATTGATGTTAAAGAGCCAATAGCAATAGCCAAGCAACTTTTCAAAGGGGGTGCTCGCTGTTATTACGGCTTTAATTCGTTTGATGAAGTTGATTACTTTGTTTCGCACAACAAGAAAGCTTCCTTGCACGAGGTAACAAGATGTGGCATAAGAGGCTCGCAACGTCTATTCTTGGACATAGACGCTAAATATACTGATTTCCCGAACATAACAAAAGAACAAATAAACAACGCATATAACGTCTTGCTGCAAAGTGTGTTCGAAATATTGTACTTTAATATTGTCGGAGCTAAAATCAATACGTTAAACGATGATGCATTCTTCTTGGATGGAAGCCGCGAAGACAAGTTCAGCATGCACGTAGTGTACAAAAACATATACATTGATGGCGAACACTATACATGTATATGTAAAGAGATTATAGACAATTTCACACGAAATCTGGAGTTCGAACAATTACCTTCAGAGCTAGTAAAAATCATAGATATTGGCGTTTATGGCCGCAATCACTGTGTTCGAATACACACAAGCAGGAAGTTTGGAACAGACCATAAATTAATACTTAAGGATGATCCCACGGCTGCATTCAAAAAGGAAACACTTGTAACATACAAACCATATTTGTTAGAAGGCGCCCAATACTACAAGTGCCCGGATGGTTGTATGGGACTAGAACAAATAAAACACCGATCTGATATCACTGACGAAGGTTTGCTTCAGATAGAAAAAGTACTTGATGGGCTGAAAGAATTCGGGATAACCGTCGCGAAAATGGACAAACAGTACCCACGTCTCAATATAGACCATAGTTTGCCGTGTTATGTATGTGGCGGCAAACATGATAGTGAGAATCTGATGTGTGTGATTGGAGAGAATGACCTAAAGTTAATATGTCGAAGGCAACCAGTTGGAAGCAAAAAGAGATTTAAAACCATTATGACATTCAAGAAAATAACAGATGTGTGCAAGCCCATTGATGATTTTGCCGACATTGTAAGTGTTGCTGATCGTGTGCCCAACATAATAGATACAGTTGGGTTAAAATGGACTGATTTGGCCATTAAAGCCGTTATGGGAGCAGGCAAAACTAGGCAAATTGCTGAATTCATCGCAACTAATCCTAACATCACGTGTGTATTCCCAACGTATAGAAGAGGTTTAGCCGCTAAGTTAGCAACAAATATAAGCTTATTCTTACCAGCTGGATCAAAGCCCTTTGAATCATATGAGGACATATCTAGCGGTGATATTGACATTACTGTTCACCGTAAAATAACTATCCAATATGAAAGCCTTCACAGATTGGTTTTAACAGATGAGAAGATAGATTTGATAGTTATTGATGAAGCTACTAGTTTCGCCCAACATACACTATCCCGGCTAAATGAGGATAAAAACGGACTAAATCAAATGATGTTGAGAAATCTACTCGAGAATTCCATTCAAAACGTGTTTATGGACGCTCTTTTAGATGAACCCACACTAGACGCTTATAGACAATATATCAAAGCCAGGAAGATAATTGTATGGGTAGTTAAACCCAAGACATTATGGGGCGCAAATATCAAAATTCACAAAGATGCAACCAGGTGGAGAGATAATTTATTGGAGGACATTAGAAACAATAAGAAAATTTACATCAGCACTACAAATGGTGAATCTTGGATAAAACAAATACGCAACCTCATAATTGAGGCGAGACCGAACACCAAAGTACTTATGATCTATAGCGGCCTAGTCACCAATAAACAGATCATACAGAACATAAATGAGGAATTTATTAAGTACGATATTGTTATAGCAAGTCCGTGTATTAGTTCGGGCGTCTCATTTGATGTAGAAGGCCATTTTGACAAGATATACACGTATGTAGACAACTCAGGTCCAAATGCGGTTGATGTAATCCAATCACTTCGGCGGGTAAGGAATCCGATCGCTAAAGAGGTTGTAGTGTGTGATGCCACATATAAATATTGGTTGCCGACGACATTTGAGGATATTAAACGATCTGAGCAAATAAAGCTTAGATTCAACAGAAATGATTTTATTCATGACGGGATTGAGCTAGTGATGAATGGCCCCAATTATGAGTTTGCTAATGATTGTTCGCCATTATTGTTATTCCGCTTGTATTGTATGAGAATACATAATTTGAACTCAATGGACATATTCGGCACACTAACCGCGCACCTCATCGAAAACGGATGCACTATAACGGAAGAAGTTGGCAAATTCGAACCAAATACTGCGTCTGCAGTGTATGCCAAAAACGAAAAGAAAGCGTTCAAAGAAGGCAAGAAGAAAGAGAAATGTAAAAATTATGAGGATGTTGCAAAGGCAACGGTTCTAACGGCCGATGAATATGATGACTTGTGCGGCAAACTCAAAAGCGGCAGATCTACTTATAAACGTGTAAATAATGATGCTAATGAAAATCTTTCCATCATGAGGAAATTCTTAAATGATGGCAATGAGAATGCGCAGATGAGGAAGCACAATTTATTGAAATATTATGGGTTGTATAATAATAAAGATAGGTGGAAATTGTTTAATTCAGCGGAAAACGTGGAGAAGTATTCTGATAAACGAGTGATGAAGTTTTATAAGGAGATGGCGTATAGAGATTTGCCAATTGAATTTGTGGAAAAAATAGATTCTGAGAGAACTGTAAATATTAGCGGAGATGAAAAGCTAACTCACAAATACTTAGCCGGTAAGCACACAATAATAAATAAAATAAGAGAAATATTCAAGGACGGGTTTGTAGAATATCCTACAATACTCGAATATGTGAAATCTCTGCATAAAATTAAAATACCCCAATTCGCTAGATTTAAAGAACCTACAAATAAATCTGTAATTACTATGGTTGATAAGTTAATTAGGCCTTATGGGCTAAAAGCTGGCAGCAAACAAATTGGAAATGGTACACAACGTAGGAGAGTAATGTTTATTAAAGATATATCATCTGAATTATTCGAAATAAAGGTTCTTCCATATAATTCGAATAATGATGTTAGAAATAATACCCTTCAAAGTGGTCAAACTGACAAACCTGTCGTAATTGTATATTCATGTTAAACTATAACCAATAAAGTTAAAATGATTTTTTGACCCAATCCACTATACTCAAAGTTTGGGTGTTTTGATATGATGAGTCTTATAATAATTTGAGTTCTGCGAGTATGGATCTCAAAAACCCATTTTAACCCATTCTAACAATAGTTCCCCATATTTGTTTCTATGGGCCGTAATATGATATATTATCTTGTGCCCCCTTTACCATTTGATCGGAATATTGTCACACGAGAGAAATAATGATTTATCGTTAAATGTTAAATATTCGAACATATACGTTGCTTTATTATTTTTGTCATCTCTTGCTATCACCATTGTAACTATACCCTTACAGTTTTCAGGTTTTTTATTAATGAAGTTATTCACCACATATGGGTGGATATTGCCACGTACGCACTCAAAAGCCTCTTCCTCCTTGGTCAGCACACGGGGCACCTGTTCTTTTCGTTTATTCTTCACCATTTATTAATTGTTCAGTTTTATGTTTAGTGCAAAAAATCAGCATACGCGGCGAGTCGAGCAACGGTTCTAGGCGGCTTTGCCGCCGAACCTTGCGACGTAGCCGATCACCTTCGGTGATCACGAAAAATCAGTATTCATGGCGAGTCGAGCAACGGTTCTAGGCGGCTTTGCCGCCGAACCTTGCGACGCAGCCGATCACCTTCGGTGATCACGAAAAATCAGCATACGCGGCGAGTCGAGCAATGGTTCTAGGCGGCTTTGCCGCCGAACCTTGCGACGCAGCCGATCACCGAAGGTGATCACGAAAAATCAGCGTGCATGGCGAGTCGAGCAACGGTTCTAGGCGGCAAAGCCGCCGAACCTTGCGACGCAGCCCATTATGACGCTTCGCGTCATAAAATTAGTATAGTTCTTTCACAAAGAATTTAATCAAATCATCAACTTGGAAGTATTCGGCCGCAGTGATCAGTTCTGGTATGGATTCCACTTCATGAAAATTCACCACACCGGCATAGAT